>Ga0209168_10000400_pt1 | contig 43905 bp, 39 predicted proteins | sample Coa_R1_FD_187156 | JGI IMG/M metagenome (GOLD analysis project Ga0209168, IMG submission 187156) | Surface soil microbial communities from Centralia Pennsylvania, which are recovering from an underground coalmine fire - Coalmine... | ecosystem: Environmental > Terrestrial > Soil > Unclassified ...
TGGTCAGGATCACCGCGCCGGAATAGTTGCTCGTCTTGATGTTCTGCAGCTGTGCTGTCAGGAAGTCGAGCTGGTAATCCGGAACTGTGGGCCACTTGGCAGTTCCCGCCGCCTTCCCCCTTTGCGCAGAGCTTTTTTTTGCCGCCCCTTTCCTGGCTGCGGCTGCGCCCGCTGTTCCGGACTCGCTGGATATCACTCCAGGATCTTCGAGGGCATTGCTGAAGAGTCCAATGATGCGGACGTAAGGCGCATCCAGCGCGAAGTAAACACCGGGCTGCATCAGCGAGGTGCGGTGCAGCGACCCGGCCTCTTTGGTCACGACGGTGTCGGTGGCACAGAACTGGCGCATGAAGGTCGTAAGGGGATCGTCGGCCGCGGCTGTTCCGGGCAAGATGAAGGAATCGTGATTGCCGGGAATGGCGAAAATGGGCGCGGGATAGTTGCGATAGGGCTCGTAGAACTGATCGTAGTAATAGTTCCACTCGCCGAAGTTGTAGACGACGTCGCCGAGATGGTAAAGGAACGCCGGTCGATTGGCGGCACTGGAAGTGTGGAAGTCATTCGTGACGGCGTCGGCGACCTTGATCATCGCGCCGAAAGTCTTGGTCGCGGTCGCGCCGCTGTCGCCGATCATCTGGAAGGTGATTGTTTTGGCGGCGTTGATCGCATTGACGACGTCGGAGCCGTGCGGTCCCCAAGCTGTAGCCATAGAGAAAACATCGCCGGGATTTCCGCTGGCCTTGGGGAAAGAAACAACGTCTTTGGTCAGAAGGGCCTGGACTTCTTTGGTGTAAAACTGCTCATCGTTGGGCGTCACCTGGAACTGCGAAGGATCGGGAGTAGGAACACCTTCGTTGAAGACCGGTTCGCTGAACAGCGGCCGAGACAGAGGAAATTTGGGTTTGCGTGGCATGCGGTCGACTCCTTTTCTTCAATGTAGCAACGGTTAGGTCTGGACTAGTTGCTCCCTCGGGAAATGGCCGGAATCCGCCGCACACGGAAGGCCCGCTTTTGTCTTTGGCGATTCGACTCGAGATCGCCGGTCATTGCGCCCTAAGGTTGAACCGACCACGGGCGCGCGGGGAAAAGGTGTCCAAATTTACTGCGGGATGGAAGATGGTGCAACGAAAAAATTCCGATTCGTGATTTGTTTTGGGACAGCAGATCCTCCTTCCGGTCGAAATGACAACGAAATGTGTGGTCGGAATAACAGCGGAATGTATGTCGCAATCACGAAAAGGAGCGCTCAACCGGAATGACAAAAGAGCACCCTTGAAGGCTAGGCGGCGGGATGGATGAGGCGAATGATGACGAAGGCCACACTGGCGACGAATGCGGCGGCGGGGATGGTGAAGATCCAGGCCCAGACGATGCGAGTGGCGACGCCCCATCGAACGGCGGAAAGGCGGTGAGTCGCACCTACTCCCACAATTGCTCCCGTGATGGTGTGGGTCGTGCTGACAGGGATTCCGGCCAGAGCGGTGGCGAAGAGCGTGATGGCGCCAGCGGTTTCGGCACAGAATCCACCGACGGGTTTGAGCTTGGTGATGCGGGATCCCATGGTATGGACGATGCGCCATCCGCCGAAGTAAGTGCCAAGAGCGATGGCGGTGTGAGCGGCAAGGATGATCGGCCAGTGGAAATGTCCCCATGTGCCTTTGAGTTCGGCGGCGGTAATGATATTGGCGCTGAACAGGGCGCTGGCAACAATGCCCATGGTCTTCTGAGCGTCGTTGCCTCCGTGACCGAGGCTGTAGGCGGCGGCTGAGAGGAGCTGCAGCCTGCGGAACCAGGCGTCGATGCGTCGCGGCGGCTTGTTGCGGAGGATCCAGAAGACTGCCGTCATAAAGATGAAGGCGAGGACGAGGCCCATGATGGGGGCGACCACGATAAAGATCAGAGTCTTGTACCAACCGGCAGTGATGATGACCTTGAACGTTCCGGTGCGAATAACAGCGGCTCCAGCCATGCCCCCGATAAGAGCGTGGGAGGAGGAAGTTGGCAGGCCCCACCACCAGGTTAGGAGATCCCAAACGATGGCGCCAAGCAGGCCTGCAATCACGACGTATTGAGTGACGGCCTCGATGTGGATCATGCCGCTGCCAATGGTTTTAGCGACGGCCGTCCCGAGCAGGAATGCTGCGACGAAGTTAAAGAAGGCAGCCCAGAGGACTGCTATTTTCGGGGAAAGTACGCGAGTGGAGACGACGGTGGCGATGCTGTTGGCGGCGTCATGAAATCCATTAAGAAAGTCAAAGGTGAGAGCGACCAGAACTGTGACGATGAGTAGCAGGAAGTCAGGTTTCACGTTGGCCTGTAATTAGGAAAAGCAAGATCTATGAATTTTTCAGGACTACAGTTTCAAGTACGTTTGCGACATCTTCTGCTCTATCTGTGGCGGATTCAAGAAACTCGATGAGTTCTTTCGTTTTAATCAGGGCAATGGGATCTTTTTCCTGATCGAAGAGCTGGCCGATGGCGGCACGGGAAATGACGTCGGCCTCATTTTCGAGGCGATTGATCTCGACGCAATGTGTCAGGATGTCGCCGTTCTTGCGAAGTAGCGGCAGAGCACGGTGAAGCTCCTGCGTCTGCAGCAGGATCAGCCGAGCAAGCTCCAGGGCAACGGGCGGCGGGTTGGTGATGCGATACATGATGATGCGGGCACCAGCGGCGTTCAGAAAGTCGAGCACGTCGTCGAGCGAGGAGGCCAGTTGATGGATATCCTCGCGATCGAAAGGAGTGATGAATGTTTGGTTGAGTTTGGTCAGGATAGCGTGCGTAATTTCGTCAGCCGTACGCTCGATGCGCCGAATTTCAGCGATCTTGGTTTCGACGTCTCGGTAGTCCGCAAAAAGATCGACCATGGCGCGAGCGCCAGCCATCAGATTCTCTGATAACTGAGCAAACATGTCGAAGAAAGAGTTATCCCGGGGAATGAGCGGGGTCATCTCGAACAGGGGGCTCCAAATTGAGATGTATTAGAACGTCGGACTATCTCACACGGAGCAGAGGGGCGTCAATGAGGTGAAATAGCAGTGAGGCATGGCAGAGGGGCGCGGCAGAACCGAACGCAATGTTACGGCGCGCGTTAGCGGCGGTTGCGTCGAACTGGCGACTCTGCGCGGCGCGGGATTCCAAGGCCGACAACGAAAATGATCATCAGCACCGAGGCGGCTCCGGCGGCGGCGTGCGCGAAGAAATCAATAAGGACGTGATCCAGACCCATGCACAGGAGTATGGAACGGAAGGTTGCTTTGAGCGAGGTTACGAGCAGGCTAGGCCTAAAGTTCGAGATAAGAATGGATAGCGACATGAACGATCTCTGTGGCCGGTCTGAGCCTTCTCTTTCAAAAGTTCCCACTTCCCTCAACAAATCGAACCGGAAGCGGGGTGTGCAGCCATCAAAACCAGCGGTTGATTCCCTTTGGCGTCTTTTCCACGCGTGTGGCCTCAAGGGATAGTGCGCCGGGCGGCAAGAACGTTTCGCGTGGTAACTAAAATCCCCACCCTCTCCGCAGAGTTCGTGGAAAGGGTGGGGCGCCCTGCTCTCCCCTCCTCATTGCGCGGGCGTTTCCGATGGGGCTGCCGGAGCCGGTACTTCGGCGGTCACTTCGGGCGCGGCGATCGGATTAATCTTCACGGTCGCCAGGATCTGCTGCAGGCGATTGAAGACCTTATCGCGGTCGACGTGCTTGACGAGCCCGTCACCCGAGGCGTCGGTCGTAACATTCAGGGCGAATTCGTAGCAGGCTCCATTCTGAAAGACATGGAAGTACTTGGAGTCGCTCTGACGTGTGCCTTCGCCGGATACAGCTTCGGTGGCGCGAAGTGCCATATCGCCGAGCATCAGCTTCGAGTTCGAAGCGGAGTCGGTGGATGGCGTCGCAGTGCTGGCTTGACCGGAGCTCGTCTGATCGGAGTTCGTTGCCGTCTGCGAGGCGGTCGACTGCGGATCGGACTTCGTAACAGACTCTTGCTTTGCAACTTCATTTGACGTCACAGAGTTCGAGACCACAGCGGCTGCGGGTGCTGATTCAGCCAGGACGATCACCTTGGGCTGAGGAACAGCGAACTCGGTGCATTGATCGGCGGTGAGGGCCTTATTGACGCTCACGTTGAAGAATGCAGACGAGAAGTCGGTGTTCTGGAATCCGGTTTCGGGCAGTTCAACTGCCGCGAGGGCGACTCCGCCGGGCTGTACGAAGTTCAACGGAATTGCATTCGTCTGAACCAGTTCCGATGCGGCGTTGCCAGTCTCGATCGCATACCGACGTGGATACTCGAACGTCACTCCGTAGCTCTTGTCGGCGTAATTCACGGTCGCGGGCTTCCGGTGAACGGCTGGCTTTTTTGGAGCCGGCTTACTCTCGGCCTGCACAATTGGTGCGGGCATCGCCTGCGGCTGCAATTGCGGTTGGGTCATGGAAATCTGGTTGTCGGCGGTTACGGGTTTTGGTTTATCGCTGGAACATCCGACGGTTACTGAACAGATGATCAGCACGGCGGCGAAGACGAGGGCGCTGGTGTTGCGTCCCCAAGTCAGAAAACTGTTTGCTTCGGTGTTGCCAATTGCGTTGATGCGGGTCATTGTGGTTGCCTCCTGCCGGGTCACGGCGATCTGAGAGAGTGCACGGAGGGAGCCATGTTTGGGGCATTGATTCGGTTGGATTTAGCAAGGATGGAGGGCGAAAGGGGCGTGGAGGGCGGAACACGATGTGGACGCGGAGACACGGGCCGGATGAATGCGGCACAAAGCTCTCACCTCGGGGGACACAGAGGAGCACACGGAAAGTCAGAATTCCTGCTTCGTTCGCAAAAAGCGTGCACAAACAGGACATCCAGATGTGCGTCCGCGCTTTTTGATATCGTTATCGGCTCGGGAGAGGATTGGGTCTGATGAAGCATTGCGCGTTGCGCTGGGTTGTGTGCCTGATCGTGTGCCTTGGGTCGGTCGCAGGTTGGGCACAGGCGGCGCGGGAGAAAGTCATCATCGATACCGACATTGGCGACGACGTGGACGACGCGTTTGCGCTGGCGCTGGCGGTAAAGAGTCCGGAGATGGAGATTCTCGGGATTACGACCACTTTCGGCGAGACCGAGGTACGGGCGCAGATTGTGGACCGCTTTCTGGGAGAGGTGGGACGGACCGGAATTCCGGTGCCAGCCGGCAAGCGGACGGAGACGAAGAATCCGATGTCGCAGCGACGTTATGCCGAAGGCGGGCATTTTGCCAAGAGCTCACACGGGGATGCGGCAGATTTCATCCTTGAGCAGATTCGTAAGTATCCGGGCGAGGTCACGCTGATTGGGATTGGACCGCTGATGAATGTGGGCGCGGCGCTCGATCGCGATGCCGCGACATTTCGCAAGCTGAAGCGTGTCGTCATCATGGGAGGATCGATCCGGCGCGGATATGGGGACTATGGATACAACGAGCATGTGCCTCTGTCGCCGGAGTGGAACATTCTGAATGATGTGGCGTCGGCGCAGAAATTGTTTGCGTCGGGAGTTCCGCTATTCGTGATGCCGCTGGACTCGACGCAACTGAAGTTGGATGAAGTCAAGCGTGCGTTCCTGTTCACACGCGGGACGGCGGTGACGGATCAGTTGGCGATCCTGTATCACCTTTGGGCACAGGAGACGCCGACGCTGTTTGATCCGATGGCAGTGACGTTTGTGCTGCGGCCGGAGTTGTGTCCGGTGATTGCGATGCACGTTCGAGTGGACGAAAAGGGTTACACGCGGGAAGAGCCGGGAACGCCGAATGCGCAAGTTTGTTTGAATTCGAACCCGGAAGATTTCTTCCAGTTTTATTTGAGAAGAGTGGGGGAGAGGTAATGAAGACCGCGACAATTTTGATGTCCCTCTTAGTGGCAAGCGGTTTCGCGTTTGCGCAGCAGAAACAGGGTGTGGACCTGATCGTGAGCCACGGGATTGTAGTCACGATGGATGGGGCCAGGGCAATTTATCAAGACGGGGCGGTCGCGGTGCGCGGAGACTCGATCGTGGCGGTTGGTCCGCAGAATGAGATTGAGTCGCGATACAAGGCATCGCAGGTGATGGATGCGCACGGCGGACTGGTGCTGCCGGGATTCATCAACGGGCATACGCATGTGCCGATGACGCTATTTCGCGGGCTGCATGATGACGTCACGCTGAATGACTGGCTGTACAAGTACATCTTTCCCGCGGAAGCGAAGAATGTGAATGAAGAATTCGTGCGCTGGGGGACGCGACTGGCGGCAGCGGAGCAGATTCGCGCGGGCGTGACCACGTTTGCCGATATGTATTATTTCGAGGACGCGATCGCGGAGGAAACGAAGGCTGCCGGAATACGCGGCGTACTGGGCGAGACGTTTATCGATTTTCCCGCGCCGGATAACAAGAGCGAAGCGGAGATGCTGGCGTATACGGAAAAGTTTTTGAAACGGTGGCAGGGGGATCCGCTGATCCAGGCGGCTCCGGCTCCGCATTCGATCTATACGTGTTCTAAAAAGACATTGCAAGATGCGGCAGCACTGGCGAGGAAATATCACGCGCCGATTCTGATTCACGTGGCAGAGATGAAGAAGGAGCGGGAAGACTCGGAGAAGGCGAACGGAATGTCTCCGGTGCAGTACCTGGAGAAGATTGGAGTGCTTGGTCCGGACATTGTGGCGGCCCATTGCATTTTTGTGGATGAGGCGGACCGCAAGTTGCTGGCGGAGCGCGGCGTAGGGTGCGTGCACAATCCGTCGAGCAACATGATGATTGCGAGTGGAGTCGCTCCGGTGCCGGAGGAACGCGCGGCCGGAATCGCAGTGGGGCTTGGGACCGATGGGCCGGCTGGAAGTAATAACGATCTGGATCTGATGGAAGAGATCGACCTGGCGGCGAAGCTGGCGAAGATTTCGAAAATGGATCCGCTGGCGCTGAATGCGAAGAGCGTGGTGGAAATGGCGACGATTGATGGCGCGCGGGCGATCCACATGGAAAAACAGATTGGATCGCTGGAAGCGGGGAAGAAGGCCGATCTCATTGTGATCAGCCTGAATGAGCCGAATGCGGTTCCCATGTACGAGATCTATTCGCAGATCGCGTATTCATTGAAGGGGAGCGATGTGGAGACGGTGGTCATCGGCGGGAAAGTTGTGATGCGTGACCGGAAACTGTTGACCGTGGATGAGCCGAAGGTTCTGGAGAAAGCACGAGAGTACGGGAAGTCGGTGAAGGCATCGTTGGGGATGGAATAGAGCAGACGTTGGACCTTGGACCTCAGACCTTGGACTTAGAGTCTTAGTTCTCTCCACTACCGCAGCAAAACGCAACCAGGAGCGGCCTCGATTCCTGCTGGTGACAACGTCAAAGTTCTGTCCTGGCGCCGGGTTTCGCCTGTTGGTCCCTTATAATCGAAAGATTCTCTATGGCTGCGGTTCTTGACAGGATTGTCGCGGCAACGCGAGCGCGGGTAGCGGAGTCCAGGCGCGGGGCGAATTTGCGCGAACTGGAGCGGCGGGCGGAAAGGCATATTCCGCGCGGGTTTCGGCGGGCGTTACAAAATCTTTCCCATCCTGTCGCAAAAAGCGGGACAAGGATGGGGCAACCGTCGTTAGGTTTTTCCGAACGGGTCGCGGTGATTGCGGAGTTGAAGAAGGCGTCCCCATCGAAGGGATTGATTCGGGATAACTTTGATCCGGTGGAACTGGCGAAAGAGTTGGAGTCGGCGGGTGCTGCGGCGTTATCGGTTCTCACGGACGAAGAGTTCTTTCAGGGATCGTTGGAGAACTTGCAGAGAGCGTCCGGGGCGGTGTCGATTCCCTGCTTGCGCAAGGACTTCATCATCGATGAATTTCAGTTGCTCGAGGCGAGGGCCAATTCGGCCGATGCAGTGTTGCTGATTGTGGCGGCATTGGCTTCGGATGAGTTGTCTCGACTGGGTCTGGCGGCGCGCTCGCACGAGCTTGATGTTTTGTGTGAAGTGCATGATAGGGACGAGTTGAAACGTGCTTTGGACGCGGGATTCGATTTGATTGGAGTGAATACAAGGGATCTGAAGACGTTCAAGGTTGATCTGCAGACGGCTTTCGATTTGGCGGAGAAATTCCCGGCTGGTGTGGTGCGCGTGGCGGAGAGCGGGATTCATTCGTCGGAAGATGTGGCGAGGTTGCGGGCTGCGGGTTACGACGTGTTTCTGGTGGGGGAGTCGCTGATGCGGGCGGATCATCCGGGTGATGCTTTGCGGGAGTTGATGCGAGCGCCAAGTGGCGAGTATCGGGTACCGAGCGGGCGCTAGTGCTGCTGCATTACTTACCTCTGACAATTGGCTCCTAGCCAGTGATTTATGACGTGGATCAAGATTTGCGGCATGACGAATCTGGAGGACGCGCTCGTTGCGGTTGAGGCGGGAGCGGACGCAGTGGGATTCGTGTTTTATGAGAAGAGTCCGCGGTGCGTGACTGTGGAGACGGCGCGGGAGATTGTGGAGAAGTTGCCAGAAAACGTAGAGAAGGTGGGGGTTATCGTCGATACTCATCCAGCGGATTTCCTGGCCGTTATCCATCAGACTAGGCTTAACTCGTGCCAATGGTATTTGGGAGAAAACAACGGGTCGGCGACTATGCCGAAAGGTTCGAAATTCCCGGCGCCGCCCGCCGGTTTCAATCTTTACCGGGCGGTGCCGGCGAACTGGTTTATCGGGAATGAGATCCGGATGCGTGATTTTACCGCCAGCTTTGCTAAGGTTGAGAAAAGCTTTATCTCTCCGGAGCAGGGGAAAAAGGCAGTTGAGCGCCTTCGGACAATCTTTCTCGATTCCGGCACTTCGCGGCAGCCGGGCGGCACTGGCAAAGTCTTTGACTGGCAAGGGGCCGCGGGCGCGATCCAGTTCTTGCAACAGACGGTACGAGTGGTGGTGGCTGGCGGATTGACTCCAGAGAATGTCGGCGAGGCGATTGAAATCCTTGAGCCTTGGGGAGTGGATGTTGTGTCCGGAGTTGAGGCTTCGCCGGGGAAGAAAGATCCGGAGAAAGTGCGGGCATTTGTGCGGGCGGTGCGGGAGATGGATAGGAAGACGGGTTAGCGATGGCAACGAGTCCAAGAAGTACAAAAGTCAAAATACCCACTTCTGGCAAAACCGGCCAGAAGTGGGGCACCCATAGTTCCTCGGGTACCCGCAATTTCTCGCGGGCGGGAGCGCCCGCGCCACATGAGCCGGGGCGGTTTGGCGTTTATGGCGGACGGTATGTACCAGAGACGCTGATGGCGGCGCTCGACGAGCTGGAGCGCGAGTACGAGAAGGCGAAAAAGGATCCGCAGTTTCGGGCTCGGTTGGATGGATTGCTGAAGACGTATGCGGGACGTCCGACGCCGTTGTTTTTTGCGCGGCGGCTCACGCAGAAGCTCGGCGGTGCAAGGATCTATTTGAAGCGCGAAGATTTGTTGCACACGGGTGCGCACAAGATTAATAACTGCCTGGGACAGGCGCTGCTGGTGGAACGCATGAGTAAGCATCGCGTGATCGCCGAGACGGGCGCGGGGCAGCACGGAGTGGCGACTGCGACGGTGTGCGCACTGTTCGGGTTCGACTGCGTCGTATACATGGGGACCGAGGACATGCGGCGGCAGGAGTTGAATGTATTCCGTATGCGGTTGCTCGGGGCGGAAGTTCGCGGTGTGGAGTCAGGTTCGCGAACGCTCAAAGATGCGATCAATGAGGCGATGCGTGACTGGGTCACGAACGTGCGGACCACTCATTATCTGTTGGGAAGTGTGTTGGGGGCGCATCCGTATCCGACGATGGTGCGGGATTTTCATCGCGTGATTGGGCGTGAAGCGCGGGCGCAGATTTTGAAAGCTGAAGGGAAACTGCCGACCGCAGTGATTGCGTGCGTCGGCGGCGGATCGAATGCGATAGGCGCGTTCTATGAATTCATCAAAGATAAGAAAGTGCAACTGATCGGCGTGGAAGCTGGCGGGCGCAGCGAGGCTCTCGGAGATCACGCGGCGCGATTCCGCGGAGGATCGCCGGGCGTGCTGCAGGGCACATATTCATACGTCCTGCAGGATGCGGGGGGTCAGATTGCGCTGACACATTCGGTGTCGGCAGGGCTGGATTATCCGTCGATCGGTCCGGAACATGCGGCATTGCGCGATGCGGGCCGGGCGGAATACGTGCCGGCGTCGGATGCAGACGCACTTGAGGCAACTACGACGCTGGCGCGGACGGAGGGGATTATTCCGGCCTTAGAGTCCGCGCACGCAATCGCTGAAGTCATTAAGCGCGCGCCGAAGATGAAGAAGTCGGACGTTGTGATTGTGAATGTGTCGGGGCGCGGGGATAAAGATATCGGAATCATGCGAGAAAATCTGCAGATCGATGGGTAAACCGGTTGGTTCAAACCAGCTTACGACGTGCATTGAGGAACCGGGCGGCGAAATCGGCGACAAAAGCCATATAGATCGCGTAGCCGAATGGCAATCCTGTGGAGAGCAGTTTTGCAGGCAAATAGGCGAGCAAGATCGCCCAGATGAAATTCTTTTTGGTAAAGATGGAGCCAATGGCGATGCCGGATAGTGTGCAAGCTGTCGGGACAAGTAAATTGCCAAACCAAAAGGCGTTGTCCGCGGAAACGGTGATAAGCCAGGACAGGATGTGCTGGTGCTGAGTGGCGACAACGACCGGTGGAGCGGCGCCGAGAAGTAGTCCGAGCAGGAAGCGGCGCACGGTGAAGTTGTCGGCCATCGGGTTGAGGAAGTTGTAGATGCCGCGGAGTCCGGTGAGGTAAGTAGCGCGATAGACGCCGGCGGCAGCATCGAAGCGAAACAGGTTCTTTGACACTTGGTACTGGCAGTATTGGGCGTGATACTGGTTGAGGTCGGTAAAGTAAGTACTCTGGGGGCGGTATTCCGGCATGCGATCCTGGAGAGTGGCGGCTTTGGCATCGTGCCGGCGCTTGAGTTCGACGGGATCGCTGATGCCAGGAAACTGCTGCACGATGCGGTTGGGTAAAACGGCCAGCACAGTGCTGAGTTCCGTGTTCTTCGTGCTAAGACGTGTGCCGTCTGAAAAACGAGTCACGATTTCCAGGCAATTGGTGAAGCTGCCCTTGATCGACATGAGAGTCAACAGGCAGCGTGCAGGATCGGTGGAACTCATATAGGCACGATTCAAGTTCGTCCCTTGCAGGTTGCTTACGCGGAAGGTGCTGAAGGGAAAGAATCCGATTTCGGCCAGCTTTTTGTCGTAGGACTCGAAAAATGCCATTTGGCGCGAGTCGATGGAACTCGGGGGAACGGGCTCGCACTTCAGTTCGGTGGGCAACGATACCGTCTTCATGATTGTGGGAATGCCGATCGCGAAGAAGGCGCCAATTGTGATCAGAATGCGGACAAGTTCACCGTCGATGTGCATAGCAAGCCCCTGTTTTGCGGAGTCTAGCAAGGGGTCTGGCACGTTTCATCATTACTTGGGTAATTGCGACCGCAGCGGTTTAGGAATATGCCTTTAGCTTTTTACAAAAAGCCGGCGCTGGTGGCGTATGTGACGTGCGGGGATCCGGATCTCGCGACGACGCGGGACATCGTGTTGGCGGCGATCGAGGCTGGAGCGGACGTCATCGAATTGGGCGTGCCATTCAGCGATCCGGTGGCGGACGGGCCGGTCATCCAGCGGGCGAGTGAGCGCGCCCTGAAGCATGGAACGTCACTCGGACAAGTGCTCACCTTGGCGGCGGAGATCCGGCAACAGGCACAGTCGACGGGGCTAATCGTGTTTTCATACCTGAATCCGATCTTGCGGATGGGCATGGAGAAGTTCTGCAAGGTGGCGCGGGCTGCAGGAGTCGATGGAGCGCTAGTTACGGATTTGCCGGTCGAAGAGGCTGCAGAGTATTTGTGCGCGATGAGGGAGCACGATTTGTCTCCGGTGTTTCTGGCGGCCCCGACGAGTCCCGATGAGCGGCTGAAGCGAATCGCCGAAGCATCACGGGGATTTGTGTATGCGGTATCGCGTACAGGAGTGACCGGACAGCGGCAGCAACTTGCAGAAGATGCGCGAAAGCTGGTGAAGCGTTTACGGCGCGTGACCAAGTTGCCCGTGGCGCTTGGCTTCGGAATTTCCACGGCCCAGCAATTCGCAGAGGTGGGAGAGTTCGCCGATGCGGTCGTAGTGGGCAGCGCTATCGTGGAGACGATTGAGCGGAATCGCGGGCGGGAGGCGGACGCCGTCGGGGAGTTTATCAGGCAGCTTTCAGCGATCACCTCTCAGCCGTCAGTAAATGCGCGGTGAGGAAAGGCCAGAAAGAAAGTCGAGAGTCAAGTCCGGAGTTTTGAGATTTGCTAAGAGCTGATGGCTGAAAGCTGACGGCCGGTCCTATGGATATCGAAGATTGGCGAAAGAAAATTGATGAGTTGGATCGTCAGCTGGTGGCGCTGATCAGCGAACGCGCGAAGGCTGCGATTGCCATCGGAAAGCTGAAACGCGATACATCGTTGCCGATTTACGAGCCCGACCGGGAACGAATTGTTTTTGAAAATGTGCAGGGCGCGAATCCGGGGCCGTTGCCGGGACGCGATCTGGTCCGGATTTATGAACGCATTATCGACGTGATGCGGAATATACAGAAGGAAGAGATTGTTCCGTCGCCGCAGCCGAATGAATCGGAGACGGAGCTGGATTCGGAAGTGAATGACTGAAATAGCTCTCAGCAATCAGCCCTCAGCTTTCAGCTGAGCGGAGTAGCTGATAGCTGTCGAGCTGAAAGCTGAAGGCTTTTCCTATGATTGTTGCCATGCAGGAAGGCGCCGATGAGGCGTTGATACAGCAGGTCATTGAGAACCTGGTGAAGATGGGGTTCGAGGTGCACCGCTCAACCGGTGCGCGAATGACCGTGCTCGGAGCTGTGGGGTCGGGAATTGATTTCGACATCCGCAATATCGAACTGCTTCCCGGAGTGCAGGAAGTGCACCGGATCAGTTCACCGTACAAGTTGGCGGGGAGGAGCTTTCGCCCTGAGGGCACGATTGTTCAACTGCGGAATGGAATTGGGGTGGGTGGGAATGAGATCGTTGTGATGGCTGGGCCCTGTTCGGTGGAAACGCGCGAGCAACTGTTCTCTACGGCTGAGGCCGTGGCACAGGCCGGAGCGAAAGTGTTGCGGGGTGGGGCTTTCAAGCCGAGGAGCTCTCCGTATTCGTTTCAGGGGCATGGCGAAGACGCGTTAAAGCTGCTGCGGGAGGCAGGCGAGAAATACGGGTTACTGGTGATCAGTGAGGTAATGGAGATCTCGCAGATTCCACTGATGCTGCCTTACGTCGACATCTTGCAGGTAGGCGCGCGTAACATGCAGAACTTCAATCTGCTGCGCGAACTGGGAAAAGTGCGAAAGCCGGTACTGTTGAAGCGTGGTATCGCGGCGACTCTGGAAGAGTTGTTACTCTCGGCGGAATACATCATGGCTGGTGGAAATTACGACGTGATCCTGTGCGAGCGCGGCATTCGGACATTCGAGACTTATACGCGCAACACAATGGACATTTCGGCAATTCCGATTATTCATAAGCTGTCGCATTTGCCGATGACGGCGGATCCTTCGCATGGAACGGGACGGCGAGACAAAGTTCCTCCGATGGCGCGTGCGTCCGTTGCGGCTGGGGCGGATGCGCTGCTGATTGAGGTTCATTGCACGCCGGATAAGGCATGGTCGGATGGGGCGCAGTCGCTGGCACCCGAGCAGTTCGCGAAGTTGATGGATGAGCTGCGGATCATCGCCCCGGCGGTGGGACGAAAGATTTAATCATTGAGTCATTGAATCATTTAGTCATTGGTGCTCGGGATGCAAGGACTTAATCTCTGAATGATTCAATGGCTCGATTTCTTTATGGCGATTCGGCAAATCACGATCATTGGGACCGGCCTGATTGGTGGGTCGCTGGCGCTGGCGCTGCGCAGGAAGAAGTTTGCCGGGCGTATTGTCGGCTGCGATCGTGAAGGAACGCTGGAGCGGGCGCGGATGCGCGGAGCGATCGACGATGGGATGGCCGATCCCGGCGATGCGGTGCGCGGAAGTCAGCTGGTGGTGCTGGCGACTCCGGTGCTGGCGATTTGCGACCTGATCGAGCGCATCGGTCCGGTGCTTCCGGCGAAGGCTTTGTTGACGGATGTGGGTAGCACAAAAACGCTTGTAGTCGAACGCGCGATGAAAGTGTTCGGTAAAACAGTGGGCAAACGGTTTCTAGCGGGGCATCCGATGGCCGGGAAGGAACTGAGCGGTGTCGATTATGCCGATCCCGATTTATTTCAGAATGCAATGTGGTTCCTTTCGCCCTTGCCAGACCAGAATCTGAATGATGGATTGATTGCGGAGTTTGAGGGATGGATCGATGCAATTGGGGCGCGGATCGCGATGTTGCCTGCCGAGGAACACGATCGGCTGTGCGCATGGATCAGCCATGTACCACAGATGATGTCGACGGCTCTGGCAGCGGCACTGGTCGATGAGTTTGGTGCGGATGCTCCACTGCTTCCAGCGGGTGGACGCGCGCTGCAGGAGATGACGCGGATTTCGGCGAGCCCGTATTCGATGTGGCGGGATGTGGCGATCAGCAATAAGAAGAATCTGCAAGATGCGCTCTGGAAGGTGGAGCAGCGGCTGGCGCATATCCGGGAAAATTTGGCCACGCGGGAATTGGCTGCTGAGTTTGATCAGGCGCATGAATTGCGGAAGGCGCCAAGGAAAAAGACATAAGCGAGAAATGGGAGCACCCTTCCTGCACCCCCTACTCGATTACCAAATCTTCTAAACACTCAATTACAATTCCCTCGCTATGAATAAAGTTGTGGCCAATGCGGATGAAGCCATCCGCGACGTGTTTGACGGCGCGACCATCATGATCGGCGGCTTCGGGTTGTGCGGGATGCCGGAGAATCTGGTCCGCGCGCTGGTGCGCAAGGGCACGAAGAATCTGCATACGATCAGCAACAATGTCGGCATCGATGGAGTAGGAAACGGGTTGCTGCTGGCGGCGGGACAGATTGTGCATCACGTCGGAACATATGTCGGCGAGAACAAGCTTCTGGAAGAGATGGTGCTAAACGGCAGGATCAAGCTCGAGCTCGTTCCGCAGGGAACGTTTTCTGAGAGGATTCGCGCTGGGGGTGCTGGGATTCCGGCGTTTTATACACCGACTGGCGTGGGAACTGTCGTCGCTGACGGAAAAGAAACGCGGGAGTTTGATGGACGTCTTTATGTGATGGAGCGCGGGCTCACTGCGGACTTCGCTTTTGTGAAAGCGTGGAAAGGCGACCGGCAGGGGAATCTGATTTACCGCAAGACGGCGCGGAATTTCAATCCGATGATGGCGACGGCGGCGAAGGTGACGATCGCCGAGGTGGAGCATCTCGTTGAGGTTGGGGAGTTGGATGGGGATGCGATTCATACGCCTTCGATTTATGTGAAGAGGATCTTTCAAGGTGAGCTTTACGAGCGGCGGATTGAGCGGAGGACGGTGCGGAAAGCAGTACCGAGTACCGTGTAGCGAGTACCGAGTGAGAGCGGAAACCGTTCAGAGGCGCAGAGAACCTCGATCCTTTGACTACTGTGTTGCTTAGCTGTTCGGGATGCAACATCCTCGCTCAGTATGACACGTTGGCTGGAGCAGCGGAGCTAAAAATAGGGATACGATGACGACCAAGCCTGGCAAAGACGTCGACAAACGCGAGCGAATCGTGAAGCGCATTGCGCGGGAGTTGCGCGATGGATTCTATGTGAACCTGGGGATCGGGATGCCGACCCTGATTGCGAATCATGTTCCTGCTGGCATGGAAGTGACGCTGCAGTCGGAGAACGGGATGCTGGGGATCGGTCCGTATCCGGTCGTAGGGACGGAGGATCCGGATCTCATTAATGCGGGAAAAGAGACGGTCAGCGAAATGCCGGGGACCTCATACTTTTCCAGTGCTGATTCCTTTGCGATGATTCGTGGCGGACATATAGATCTGAGCGTGCTGGGTGCGATGGAAGTCGATGAGACTGGTAGCATTGCAAACTGGATGATCCCGGGAAAAATGGTGAAGGGGATGGGCGGGGCGATGGACCTGGTTGCGGGAGCGCGTCGCGTGGTGGTGGCGATGGAGCATACGACGCGCGAAGGGGCTCCGAAGATTTTGAAGAACTGCACGCTGCCGCTGACGGGAGTACGCGTGGTGGATACAATTGCGACGGAGATGGCGTACATTCGGGTGACTCGTGACGGGCTGGTGCTGGAGGAAGTCGCTCCGGGATTGACGGCGGAGGATGTGCAGCGAGCAACTGAGGCGCGGTTGATTGTGAGCCCGGGGCTGAAGGTGATGGAGGTCTAGTGCTTGGAGCGACCGTGGGGGCTTAGCCCATTCTCTTTTTCAGCCCTGACGCGGCGCTAAAGCGCCGCTCTTACACGGTGTCGCCAACCGCTTAGGAGTCTCCAGAATCAAAATCCCCACCCTGTCGCACAAACCGGACAAGGGCACTCTCACATTTAAGCTTACTTACGCCGCTGAGATTCTGCGGAGCAGGTCTTCCTGCTGCTGCTTGCTTTCAGCGCCGATGGTGAAAGCGTCAAGGATTCCCAGCGAAAGCGCGTACTTGATCGCTTCGTCCTGACGGCTGGCGAGGTCCCCTTGGCCCAATATCTTCATTCCGACGACGGCCTTCCCTGCTGATTTCATTTCTTTCAAAACGCTTACGACCGTGGCGGGATCGGCGTCCATGTGGGAGCCGATTGGATTTATACGAGCTAGATCAATTTCGACCCATGGGGATTTGGCGGCCGCGCGCAGTGCTTCGATTGAGTGGCAGGAACAGCCATGGGCGCGGATGATCCCTTTCTGCTTAGCATCGGAGAGCACGTCCATAGCGCCGCGGAAGCGGTCCGTCCAATCGGCTTCAGTGACGCAGTGCATCAGGCAAACATCCAGATAGTCGGTGCCAAGTTCGCGGCGGAAGCGATCGAGGTCGGCGCGCATGCCGGCCGCATCGCGGGCCCAGCTCTTGCTGAGGACGGTGACTTTGTCGCGCGGCACATGCTTCAGAGCTTCCGCGACATGCGGATGGCTTCCGTAGGAATCGGCGGCATCGAAGAAACGCAGACCGTGATCGTATCCGTTGAGCAGAAGATCGGACAGACCTTTTATGCCAAGCGCAGTCTGATGAGAGTGGTGGTCGACGCCGACCGTTCCTGTTCCCATCGCGAGGCGGCTGGTCTTGATCCCGGTGCTGCCGAGCGTGATCGTATCTGTAGCGGCGAATTTCTGCGGGAGAGTTTGCTCGGCGATTGCCTTGAGGATTGATTTCGAAGAGAGCCAAACGGCTCCGGCTGCGGTGGTTGAGCGAATGAGAAATTCGCGACGGCGCATCGGGGACCTCCAGGAAAGCGGCGTTCTATGAGGCTACATCAACCGGGGGGAAGTGCGAAAGTCTGGGCAGGACGCGGGTTATCGTCCGGGTGCAGCTCTTTCGACCGCGGCCTCAGTTCACGATTCGGGAGACGAAATCCCCTCGGGGTGTCAGCCTTCTAGATTCTGAACGGGGCAGCGAGTAAGCGGAATGGGAGCGTGATGGCCAAGAAAATCACCTCCAGCACTCCGTGAACGGCGACGCCGATGATACGGAACGGAAGAAGAAGCAGCCAGATAAATGGATAGGCGATGAGCGCCAAAAGCGCCAGAGGCCAGCAAAGTATGAACAGGATGCACCACAGCAGGAACGTGAACATGGGCTGAGACCTCTTTCTAAATAATTGTACGTTCGGCAGGGTCGAAAAGCTCCTGCTGTTTCGGATGCAGGAGCGCTTCGCTCGACGGCCGGGAAAGGATTGTTCCTGTCAGCGCTAAGTAGCAGGTTCAGCGCGAAACGGCTTCATCCATTCCATTATGTGGAACCAAGGCACACGCCGGTAGGCCGTTGCTTTCGGCTCCGGCGCGTCGGGGCACGGCGCCGGTTCATCAAAATAGGTGAGGCGCAAGCCCGCATCGAGGAGAGCACACATGTAGGTGCTCATCGGACGATGATGATTCAGCACGCGGATTCCCCGATACTCGATCCAGAGGGAACGCTCTTGAAGATAGTTGTCGATTGGATAATAGAGATGCTCGCCACCGCTTCCTTTAACCCAACCATTACACGCGGTATTGAAACTGTTGAGATTCGCGATCAGAACAGCACCGCCGGGAATCAGCACGCGGGCCATCTCGGAGATGGCCGCATGCATATCCGGAATGTCGATCAGGGACAGGTAGCTAACGACGAGGTCGAAGGCGTCGTCGTCGAATGGAAGTTGTTCAGCTGCTGCTTCGAGATACGTACACTCCCGGTCTCGTGCGCGAGCGGCGGAGAGCAGCGCGGGTGTCGGATCAATGCCTGTGACTTCAATACCATGCGGCTTGAGCATGCGGCAGAAGCGACCCTCGCCACAGCCGACATCAAGGGCTTTCCTCGGTGACCGCGAAAGCGCGCGGGGTAGCATGACCGGGTCGAGCACATAGCGCCGTCCAAAATCGCCATATTCACCCATGTCCGCTATCCAAGCGTCCGCCGACGTCTGCCAGCCAGTGTTCATGCTGAACATAATACGCAAGGATGTCTTCGGACTTGTCGCGAAGGAATTCCACCTTAAGCGGCGCTTCTGGGCTATCCGAGACGTACTTATTCGAATTGTTTGCGGAAGGCGGCGAGTTGTTGCTGGACGTCAGTTAGTTCGGCGCGGAGGCTTGCTACCTCTGCTTCAAGCGTTGCGATGCGGTCGGCCGTCGATCCGCTGGCGGCAGTAGCAGGCGTGGGCGCCCGCTCCACAAACACCTGCGGCGGTGCATCTCCCGAGAAAAGGTGCATGTAACGCGATTCTTTTGTGCCGGGCTGACGAGGGAGAATCGCGACCAGGGGAGGCTCGCGATGCGAGAGGCGGTCGAGGGTAGATACCACGTCTTCGAGAGCTTCGAAGTGATACATGCGGTCAGTGCGGCCACGGAGCTCGCCGGGAGTCTGCGGTCCACGCAGAAGCAGTACGCAGAGCACGGCAGTTTCCCGCCGATCGAAGTTAAAAACTTCTTGCGAGCGATGTTCATACTTTGTGACGCGGCTGTCCGCACCGCTGGCCGGACCGGCGAGACGCTTTTCCTGAAGTGTGCTCAGTGCTTCGCGAACAGAGGATTCGTCCAGCGTCATCACTGGATCGCGGTTATTTTTCTGATTGCAGGCGTTGACCAAGGCGTTGAGCGAGAGCGGGTAGTAGTCAGGCGTGGTGATGTCTTTTTCGATCAGGGAGCCTAGGACGCGGATTTCGATTTCGGTCAGGATCACGGGCTTGTACGAATGATTTTAATTCACCACGGAGGGCACGGAGGAGCACAGAGTGAATCAAAACCCCCACCCTGTCGCACAAACCGCGACAAGGGTGGGGCACCCTTCGGATTTTCTAAATCACGACCTTCTAGAACAACGCGGTTGAGCGGCGCTTCCAGGACTTTCCCTTGTCCTTGGCGATGTTTTCCATGTCGGCGACGTAGGCTCCGGCTTGGGTTAAGACGTGGTGCAGGTCGTTGCCGATGCTAATGAAGGTGAATCCTTTTTCGAGGAATTCACCGACTCGCGCAGTGCCGAACAGGAACAGTCCTAGGATGACGTTGTTCTTGCGGGCGTGCTCGATGAGTTTCTTCGTTGCCGCATCGAGTTCGGGCGAGGTGTACATGTGTGGGAACTCGTATTTATTGTAGAGGCCCATCGACATGCAGAGATCGTTCTGTCCGAGAAACAGGATGTCGACTCCGGGGACGGCGGCGATCTCGGCGATATTGTCGATGCAGGAGGCAGTTTCAACTTGCAGGGCGACGATGCCTTCGTTGTTCCAGTTGCCGGCGTATCCAAGAAGTCCGGCCTTGTTCATGCTGCGCTGTGGGAAATACACCGAGCGCGTGCCGACCGTCGGATACTTCGTGCAGCTCACGGCCTGGCGTGCTTCGTCAGCGGTATTGATGTATGGGATCAGGATGCCGTCGGCGCCCATGTCGAGGGCCTGCTGGATACCGGGTCGATCGTCGTATCCGCCGACGCGGACGAGAGATTTCGCGCCGCCATTTGAAATGCCGCTGAGCATGGCCGAGAGCTTCTCGTATCCCATGGGGCCATGCTGGGTGTCGACGAGCAGCCAATCGTAGCCGCTGTGAGCGAGTTGCTCGGCGACGGTGGGACTGTGCGCGTTGAGGAAGAGACCCATCTTGGGCTGTCCGGCGCGGAGTTGCTTCTTGAATTCCGATCCGCTGAGTGCGGGGTCTGGCATTGGTTTTCCCTCCTGAAAAATCGAATTGCGTAGTGTACCGTACTGGACCCCGGAGTCTGCGAATCCTGGATTAATTTTGTTATGACCCCTGGATAGGTCGTTAGTACGAAAACTCACTTTTCCCTTCGCGGTTCGAATGACAGACGCTGCTCGTACGTCATATAGTGTGACGAGTTGCGGAGCGTGCTATGCGACTGCTTTTGAATTGGGTGTTGAGCGCATTGGCGGTCTGGATCGTCTCCAGGCTGGTCAGCGGTGTTTATGTCAGCGGGTGGAAGAGTGCCCTGATTGCTGCGCTGGTAATCGGATTCATCAACGCCACGATCGGACTGGTGCTGAAGGTGATTACGTTTCCGCTGACGATGGTCACGCTGGGTTTATTCTGGCTGATCATTAACGCCTTAATGCTGGAACTCGCTTCAGCGTTGCTTTCTCCGGGATTCCAGGTGCACGGGTTCCTCGCCGCGTTTATTGGTGCTATTTTGCTGAGCCTGGTGAATATGTTCCTGAGGGCGATCGTGATGCCGAAAAACGAGCAGAAGTAGTCTCTGGCTCCGAAGCTCGCCGCAGGGGACGCTGAGAAACACTGGTTTTCTAGCCCTTTGCCGGGCCCGATTTTTTGGGCCTGAGCGCCTGCCAGTCTTCTTCTTTCAGCATCCGGCCGAGAGCACTGAATTCACCTGCACCTTGGAGGAATTCGCCGCCATCCATGCGGATGACTTCGCCGTTGATATAACCGGAGCTATCGCTGACCAGAAAAGCTGCAAGATTGGCGAGTTCTTCGACCGTGCCGAAGCGGCGAAGGGGATTGCGCTCAAGTGCGACTCTTTCAAGTTCCGGGCGCGGCAAAACTCGGGAGAACGCCCCTTGGGTGGGAATCGGGCCGGGAGCGATGGCATTCATGCGGATGTCGCGATCTCCCCACTCAACGGCAAGGCTGCGAGTTAGAGCTTCGACTCCGGCTTTGGAGATCGCCGAAGGAACGACATAAGCCGAGCCAACCGGAGCATAGGTGGCGGAGATGCTGAGAACTGTGCCGGGATGTTTGGAATGAAGCCAGCGGCGTCCGCAGGCCATGGTGCAGTGGAGCGTCCCCATGAGCACGATGTTGATGACAGATTCGAATGCGCGTGGTGAAAGGTCCTCGGTGCGAGCGATGAAGTTGCCCGCCGCATTGTTGACAAGAATGTCGAGCGGGCCGACGGTCCAGGTGGATTCGATCATCTGCTCGACGGCGTCGAGGTCACGGACATCGCATGGGAAGGCGTGAATCGGGCCCTTGGTTTTCAGTTCCTCAGCTGTGGTTCTGAGGACCTCTTCGCGGCGGCCGCAGATGTAAACAGTGGCCCCGAGTTCGAGGAAGCGGGCGGCCATACCTTTGCCAAGGCCAGTGCCTCCGCCGGTAAGGAGGATGCGTTTCGATTTGAGAAGGTCGGTGCGGAACATAGGGATTGAATAATTGGGTGATTTGGCCATTGAGCAATTGAAAAGCCCACGGACTTGACAGCGATTGTCAATGGCTCAATCACTAAATCACACAATCGCTCGATCGCACAATCTCTCAATCGCAAGCGAGTCGGAAGCCGTAGTCGGCGTATTGAAACTCCGGCGGGATGCTGGAACGGGCGGAGCAGCGTGCGACTTTGATTTGGTGGCGCCATGAGCCTCCGCGGGAGGATTTGCGAGCAGGCTTCATCGGGCTTTGATCTGGGCCGCGAGGATTTCGTTCGGGTGACATCGGATAGTAGTTCGGGTCGTACCAATCGCTGCACCATTCGTGAACATTGTCGCCTATGTCGTATAAGCCGAAGGCATTTGGGGTATATTGGGCGACCGGTTCCGGGCCATTCTGCCAGCGCGTCGCATAATTCGGCAGCGACTGAGGCGGCTCGTCTCCCCAAGGAAACTGTTTCTGTTCGAGACCGCCGCGGGCGGCGCACTCCCATTCGGCCTCGGTGGGCAAGCGAAATCGACGGCTCGTTTGATCGCTCAACCATTCGCAATAACGGACGGATTCGTGCCAGGAGACCCCTGCGGCGGGCTGGCGCGGTTGACTGAAATTCGGGTTGTTCCAAAACGGCGGCGGGGTAGCCGATGTCGCGCGCAGGAAGCGGCCGTACTCTTCGTTGGTGACCTGTGTGGCAGCGAGGAGAAATGAATCGATCCAGACACGGTGGACTGGGCGCTCGCAATCCTGACCGGAGTTTGAGCCCATCAGGAAGTCGAAAGCCGGGATGTAGATCAGATTGGGCTCGTGCTGGCTCATTGGAGCTCAGTGTAATCAAAATCTCTCAACGCAGAGGGCGCAAAGGATCAAAGAGGGAGCTAGAATGCCTTCATTCTTTCGACTAATTCTGCCACATTGTTTTCCTGGAAGAGGCGGATTGCGGCGATGCCAGCGGCTCCGGCCATCAGACACGATTTGGCATTTGCTAGCGTGACTCCGCCAAGGGCGAGGACAGGAATGCCTGCCTTGCAGGCTTCGCGGAGCTGGGCGATGCCTACCGGTTGGGTGTTCGGGATGTCTTTCTTTTCAAAGACTGGGGCGAAGACGGCGAAGGTGGCGCTGCTCGCGGAGGCTTGCTTTACCTCTGTCGGAGAGTGACAGGAAACTGCGATCAGGGGATCCAGTGGGGAGAGTTGGCGGGCAGGGGCGCCCGCCCCACAAGAGTTCCAGATGCTTTGCACTTCTTGCGGAGAAATGTCGTCGGAGCGCAGGTGGACGCCGTCCGCTCCGGCGACTATAGCGATATCCGTCCGCGAGTTGATGAGCAGTGCTGTGGTTGGTGGCGAGTGGTCGGTGGCCAGTTTGCGTGCTTCTCGAACGGTACTGACAGCTTCGCGGGCTAGGGATTCCAGTTCCCGGGTGGAGAGATCTTTCTCGCGAAGCTGGATGTAGTCGATTCCGGCGCGAGTGGCTTCAGCGATTTTTTCGAGGAGGCGCCGACGGCGCGTGGGTTCGTCCGAAGCGAATGCGGTGCGGTCGGTGATGTAGTAGAGAAGGCAGTGGCCGGGCATCGAAGGGCACGGGGCTAAAGCCGGGTTTAATTTTGGCAACGCTCGCGCGGCGCTCAGGCGCCGCTCTTCCACCGTACTACATGGCGTTGATGTCGAACTACGGCCTGGTTTTCGCGATTTCCGGCAGGATATCGCCCTGCTTTTTCGGCGTTCCCCCGAGATGGTATTTCGTCAGTCCATCGCGAAGGTATTCGAAGGCTTCGTTGGGGTCATCCACGACTTTGAAAAGTTCGAGATCCTGCGGCGACACGGAGCCTGCATCGACGAATGCCTGGAAGTTGATGATCTTGTTCCAGTATTCACTGCCGTAGATGATCACCAAAATCTTCTTGGCCAGTTTATCTGTCTGGGCGAGAGTAAGGATTTCAAAGAGTTCGTCCATGGTACCGAAGCCGCCGGGGAAAATAACCAATCCCTTGGCGAGATAGGCGAACCAGAACTTGCGCATGAAGAAGTAGTGGAACTGAAAGTTCAGCGACGGCGTGATGAACTGGTTGGGATGCTGCTCGAAGGGAAGCTGAATGTTCAGTCCGATGCTCTTGCCGCCTGCCTCATAGGCACCCCGGTTCGCGGCTTCCATAATTCCGGGACCTCCGCCGGTAGTCACGACAAAACGGTGACGGCGGGCGGGAATGGTGATCGACCACTTGGTCAGCATGTGAGCGAGCTTGCGTGCGTCTTCGTAATAGCGGGCCATGTCGACGTTCGCCTGGGCGCGCTTCAGGTCTTGTTCAAGTTGAGCTGCTGAAATGGATGAGTCGGGATTTTCCTTTAATTTTGCGAGACTCTGCGCCGCGTCCTTTTCGCCCTGAAAGCGGGCCGAGCCGAAGAAGACGACCGTGTCCTGGATTTGCTCGCGGCGGAAGCGGGCTAACGGCTCCTGATATTCGGCAAGCATACGTAGAATGCGGCCGTCGGGGCTGCTGAGAAAGGGCTCGTTCTGGTAAGCAACCGGCGCGGATTTTAGGTCAGTCATGAGTACTCGAGTTCTAGAAGTCAGGTCGTACAGCAGGTTCCAATCTCTGATGCAGTTCTACGAATGTTCGTGGTAGTGGAGAGCCTCCCAGAAGCCGATCCAGATGTCGAGCAGGCCCAGGCCGCTGCAGATACCGCGGAAAAAGCCGCTGGACACCATTATGCGAAGCGAGGGAAATGATAGCAGGAGGTAGTTATCCGTCCACTCGGGAGTCCAGGGAAGGATGATCAGGAGTACGCCCGCCACTGCGCTGATCAGCACGAACAGGAAGACGGAGATGCGATGCATCCAAAGATGGATTGCTCGTGGAGGCGCGTCCTGATTCGAATCGAGAACCGTCGTGTGAATCTCGGCAGGAGGTGCGGGCTCGGGCGCCTTACCGGGCGCACTGGAAAATGTGGGATCGTTCATTCGGGAACGCTCCGGCTCCGTGACACAAGAGTTGGGCGGGAGGCGGATCCCGATAAGGAGGACTTGGACACAGCCATCGGATTATTTTACGACTTCAGGGCCTTGATGCGCTCGGAGACGTCACGATAATCGATATTCGAGCCGTAAACGTCCATGAAGTGCTTGAGCGCAGAGGTTTTGTCGCCTGCTGTTTCATAAGCCGAGGCGAGTTCGTAGTTCAGGGCAGTGCGGGTCTCCCCATCGATATTGGGAACGTTCAATGCTTTGTCATACCAGCGGACGGCAGCCTCGGGCACACCTTTCTCAAGGAAGCACTGTGCCAGCCACGTGTAAGTCTGCATGATCTGCTGGAACGGATGTCCGCGATCGAACGACTGGCAGGCTTTCTGGAGTTCCCCGATGGCTTCATCCAGAAGTCCCATCTCGCGGAAGGCGATGCCGAGGTTGTAATGGGTCTCGGGATCCTCGTCTGTGGAGGCGACATCAGCTTCCAGATCTCTCTTCAACTCGCCAAACATGTCGGCGAGATCGATTCCCGCGTCCTCGCCGAAGGGCGAGGCTTTGGCAGCCGACGCCGGGGCTGTCGGCGGAAGTACTGGAGCAACTGGCTGAGGGTTAGAAGCTGCCGGGATGGCCGAGGCGACGGCCACTACTGGGGCCTGCACCGGGTGCACCACAGCGGAGGCGACCGCAGAGGAAGGCGATGCCGATGCTGCTGCGCTCGCAGCCAGCGGGCTGACTTTCTTCGCCTCAACTCTGGGTTCAACTAGTGCGGCAGGTTTCAGAGGCGCAGGCGGCGCTTTTGCTACTACGGGCTGAGCCTCGGGAACAGGAGCGGCCTTCAGGAAATCTTCTCCCAGCGATGCTTCGATATCGGCAACGAATTCGCCCAATACCGGGGCGGGCTGGTTCGCCGCTGGTGTTGCCTGCGCGACCGGAGCAGTTGCGGGAGGCGCCGCATGGGCAACTGTGCCGGGCAGGAATTCCGAGCCCAACGAGGATTCGAGATCGGAAACAAAATCCTGCAGCACGCCAGCATGCGGTGCGGGCTCAGGTTCTTGCGCGACAGCCGCAGGCTCATGGACCCCAGTCTTCTTGACCGGAGGCTTACGAAGAACAGGCTTATGAATAACTGGTGGGGCGGGTTCCGGCTCAGGTTCCGCGACCGCTTCTTCGACCGGGATTTCTTCCACCGCTACAGGCGCGGGCTCAATGGCGGCGGGTTCCTCCTCCACCGCGGCGACCGGAGCTTCCTCTTCTACCGCGACCTCTTCCACCGCAACTTCTTCTACCGCAACCTCGGCCGAAGGAACATCTTCGACAGTGATTTCTTCGATGGTCGGTTCGGCGTCAGCGGTGAGTTCCTCGGCGGGCTGCATGGCCGCATCCACTTCAGCTCGTAATTCGTCGATCTTGGCCTGATCGTGAGTCAGGGTCTGCAGTTTGGCGAGAGCAGCCAAAGCCTGCGCCGCCATCCCGTGCCCAACATAGAAGCGGATCTCCTCGACTGTTTCAGATACTCGCGGATCTTCCGCGGGCTCTTCGGCGGCAGGTTCCGCGACAGCGGCGACTGGCTCAGATTCAGCTTCAGCCGGCTCCTCGACGGCCGCAGGCGGAGCATCGTCGGTCTCAATCGTGATGGCGTCGTCCCATTCGGAAGAGAGATCAATTTCTTCAGGCGCGGCCGCAACGTCGGCCACCGGCGCGGCAGATTCATCGACCACAGCAAACTCGGGTTCCTCGGCGGCGGGCTCCTCAGCCGTGGCTGTGGGCCATGCAGACGCAGCTTCGACCGGTGCTTCTTCGGGCGCAGCGGCTACTTCTGATTCTTCACTCGCGACTTCTGCGGGAGCTTCTTCGATGGAAAATTCGGCTACTTCCGCCTCTGGTTCGGCTACATCCGCTTCTGGCACTTCGGCGGCAGGAGCGGAAGCATCGATGTAAATGTGCTCGTCTTCGCCCGGAGCCACATGATGAATGCCGGTGGAAGAACGTTCTTCGTAGCGCTCGGAAAGCTCAGCGTAACGCGAGGCCTCGTCCGGATGATCGGCGTCGGAGTAAATTCTCTGCAAAGTGCGGCAGCATAGAGCCGCTTCGGCGAAACGTCCTGCGCGAGTGTGCAATGCCGCGAGTCGCTGGTTGATGCGCAAATCGTCTGGCGCCAACGGCAGCACGGAGTTCAGAGGTCCGAGCGCCTTGGCGGGCATGTTGTAAGAAATGAAGAGCTCGGCGTCGGTCAGGGCGGAGCGAACGGCCAGCGCAATCTCATCCGAATAGTGTTGATGGATGGAAGGAGCAGTGGCCTCGAGATCGTCAATGAGAACGACAGCCTCTTCCGGAGTGATGAGCTTGTTGCCCGACGTTCCTCCGAGCTGGCTCACCACCTGCTGATAATTCTGCATGTGGAGCGCGTTCTGCGGCTCGAGTTGGGCGAGCTTTTGGTACAGATCGCGGGCCCGGGCGAGCTCTCCGGCTTGAACGCTGGCATGCGCCAGTAATTCCGTGACCTCGGTGATGTGGGTGTTCTCTCCGGCCTTATTGAACAGATCCAGCAACTTCTGCAGCGAGTCTGGATTGTCGCGCACGTGGCCGATGATCTGGTGCAAGCTCTGCAGGATCTTGTCGGAGTTTTCGGCCAGAAGCCGCTCGGCATGCTGATCGAAGACTTGCAGGGCATTTTCGTAATGCCCGGCCTGCATCAGCGCGTCGGCGAAAGTTGCGATAGCCGTAAGATCGTTATGAACCGTCAGCAGCTTGTTGGCGATCGTGCCGGCTTCCGAGAGTTGGCCTGTCAGCAAGTACGCTTTGAGCAGGTCGCGGAGGCCATCAGGATTCGAATCAATGTCGGTGATCTTCTGCAGGGCAGCGACGGCGCCGGCGCCATCCCCCGACTCGAGCATGTTCTTGCCTTGCATCAGCAAGGCATATGTGTTGCCTGGATCAAGCGTCAGCATGCGCTGCAAGACTTCTTCGGCGCCGCCGAGAGATCCTTTCGACCGCATACTCTCGGCAGCAGCGGAGAAAATCTGCCAAGCTTCCGTTTTCTTGCCGAGTCGTATATAGACTTCCGCCAGCTTGATCCGCATCTGGCTGTTTTCTGGATCCATTTCCAGAATCTTCTGGAAAATCCGGACAGAGTTGTCGAGTTCGCCAGCTTTCAGGAATTCTTCCGCGACCTGCAGATATTGCGCGCGGGCGTCATTGAACAGGCCTTGCTGGGTGTAAAGTTCGGCCAGCTTCAGCAAGCTCTCGAGAGACGGCTTGAGCTTGCAGATCTTCTTGTACATCGCGATGGCCTTGACCGTGAAACCCTGGCTGGCATAGGCATCGCCCACGGCCTTGAAACACTCAGTGGCTTTGTCGCTCTCCCCATTGCGGGAGTAGAGGTCGCCAATGGTGTTGTTGACCGTCAGGTCTTTGGGATCATTCTTGAGAATCTTCTCGTATTCGGAGATGGCATTCTGAAGCTTGCCCTGCTGGACGTACTTCTCCGCACTGGCGAGAACCCTCTGTTTATTGAAGCCGAACAATGCCATAAGAGCGTCGAACTCCAGACCCTGGTCTTCAGATCACGAATTCAATAGCACGAATTCAAACCATCTCGCGACAGAACCCGCTGAACGCTGGGGGCTGCTCCCGGGTACGGATCACGGACGTTCATCTCACATATCGGCAGATGCCCGACCGGACAAGGCCAATTGTACGTCTGGAAGTCATAGAAGGCATGGTTACCAAGGGTTACCGAAAGGGAGTGTACCGAAGGTTACCTGCGGCACTCTTCCTAGGCCCGAGCATTAGCTGCTTAGTACCAATTGATTCGAGCTCTTTAGTGGACCGGTGGCAGACCAACTTTGGCGAGAAGCTGCTGGAAAGCGGGGACGGAATGCAGACTGTTGAAGGCGGGGTCAGCCGCGATGTTGAGGGTCTCCTGAGCGTGGCGGTCGTAACAGGCATCCAGATACTTGAGTGCTTCCTCCGTGTTTCCCAGAAGTGAATAGGTTTCGGCCAAATAGAACGGAGAGAGCTTGCCTTGGCTGTAGACCTTCTTCTGCTGATCAACCTGACCTTCGAGCATGCCTCTTGTTCCGTGGGCGACGAAACCTTTTTCGGCGGCGTCTGCGATCGTCGAGAGTGAGGCATCGTGAAGCAGAAGCGATTCCTTGTTCATTTCCGCCAGGTAGCCGACGTTATCTCCGATTTCAAGGTCGACAAATTTCAGGTAGCGGCGAGGAGAAAGGGCATCCGGATCAGCTTGTTCGAGTTGGTGCAGAAGACGCAGTGCTTCCTCGCGGTGCCCGGCGCGCCAAAGCAACATACCCCGGTCAGCCAGAATCGAGGAAGAATGCGGATCAAGGGACTGAGCGCGGTCGATCTCATTCAGCGATTCATCGAAGCGGCGGACGGTTTGCAGATAAGTCGCGTACCAGTGATGGGCGTTGGCATTATTGGCATCAAGGTCGATCGCGCGGCGAAATTCCTCGTCGGCCGTACCCGCATCCCACATCCCGTAAAAGGAGACAAAGGCGAGCGAAGCGTGCGCGGCTGACGACTGATCGTCGAGTTCCACCGCTTTTTTCGCCGCTGCAAGCGCGCGAGGGTAGGCTTCGGTGGCTGGCATCAAGGTGTACTCGCGCATCAAGTTGTAGCAATCAGCCAGGCCGACGTAGGCGTCTGAGTAGTTGGGATCATGGACGATTGCCTGAGTGAACGAATCCACGGCCTGGTTCAGACTCTCAGGCGTGCGCTTGTTCCAGTAGAAGCGTCCTTTCAGGTAAAAGTCTTCGGCTTCGCGATTGGCCGCGTGATGGAAACCATGGGGTGAAGTGGCAGCGACAGATTTCGCGCCTGCCTTGGCATTGCGGTAGCCGGGGCGAAAGATCCAAGCTGCGAACAGCAAGGCCAATACGGGAAGCACGAAAACCAAGTTTCGCCACGAAGAAGCCTCTCGCGGCTCTGCTATCACGGATTTGTCTGACCCAGTAGCGTTCGGTGCTGAGACAACCTCGAGAGGATGCAGGGGCGCGATCCAGCGGTAACCGCGGCGGTCTATCGTTTCAACAAAAATAGGATTGTCGGCGGAGTCGCCGAGCGCATCGCGCAGGCGCTTGATGGCGCTGCTGATGCCGCGGTCGAAATCGACGAAGACATCTTGTGGCCAAAGTTCCTGCCGCAATTCCTCCCGGGTCACCACCTCATTGGGGTGGTCGAGCAGAAGCCTCAAAGCTCGAAATGGAAGATCCTGAATCTTGACCCGGACCCCACTCTTGCGTAATTCGCCTGCACGCAACTCGGCTTCGAACAGACCGAAGCGAACAACCGTCTGGGGCCGTGTGGGCATGATCCTGGATACCAAGTGGGGAACCTCAGTCTAGCATCGGGATGCGCGACTGAAACTGGCACTTTTCGGCTATAGCTGCTCAGACAAGAACTTCCTGTAAGTGCTGCGATTAAAGGCACATATCGCGTGATCTCGATGCCGTGAACGCGTTGCTTCCGGAGCATTGACCCGCACCCAGATTCCGGCGACAGTCGACTCGCACTCGCGCTTATGAAGCAGATGTTTGCGGCATGGAACCGCAAAGCCGTTTCTCGATGATCCTCGCAAAGCACAAGATCGACTCTCAGGAGACCCTAATGAAGTTGCTCGACCGCAAAATGAATAAGATGACATCGCAGACCGCCGCATTGGCAATCACTGTTCTCACAATTGTGGTTCTGTTCGCGGGGGGCGGGGTTCCGACGCAGGCCCAAACCGTCTCGACACTATACAGCTTCAGCTCCAACAACAACTCGTCACCGACTCTGCCGCAAGGACCCATGGCTCAGGGGCGGGACGGAGATTTCTACGGAGTTTCCCAGTCCGGTAACGGCTGCTGCCAGGGCATCGTCTACAAAATCAGCGCCACGGGAGTTCTCACCACGCTGCACGTGATGGCGCAGTCCGAGGGAACCAATTGCAACGGGCTGGCGCTTGCTACCGACGGCAATTTCTACGGTAGCTGTTACAGCGATCCAACGAACAACGGCACCTTGATTAGAGTGACCCCAACCGGCGCCTTGACGGTAATCCACACTTTCGTCGGAACCACCACCGACGGATGTCACCCGCTCGCGCCTCCGATGCAAGCGAACAACGGCGACCTCTACGGCACCACCGGCTTTTGCGGGGCAAACAATTACGGTACGGTTTACAGAGTCACGACGGCGGGAGTGTACAGCGTGCTGTACAGCTTTCAGGGTCCACCGAATGACACGGCTGAACCCTTAGGCCTCATTCAAGGCAGCGATGGAAACCTCTGGGGCATGGGGAACGGCTGGATCGTCAGCGAAGGGGCCGTGTTCAAGATCTCAACCGCTGGCAAGGAGGCTTTGGTGTACGCGTTCAAGAACGATCCCGATGGTGCCAACCCTTATACCAACCTGATCCAAGGCTTGGACGGCAACTACTACGGGACGACTGAATTTGGTGGCACGGCGCGCGAAGGGACAGTCTTCAGGCTAACCCCGAAGGGCGTGGAAACAGTCCTTTACAGCTTCCCCAATCAAACGGACGGTGCTTATCCGCAGTTGCCGTTAACTCAGGGTCCTGACGGCATTCTCTATGGTGCCGCAACGGACTGCGCCGGCGGAGGCTGCGCCCAGGCCGGATTGTTCGACATCAACACCAAGGGCGTGTACGACACCCTTTATCTCTACCCGCTTGTCTGTTCGAATTGCGCTCAACCCTATGCCCCGCTACTACTTTCCACCAACGGCACGTTTTACAGCACGACTTTTCAGGGCGGCGATGCCTCCTCCGGCTCGTTCTACAGTCTGAGCACCACCTACGCTCCCTTTGTGTCGCTACTTCCGGCGACTGGCGCTGAGAGTGCACAGATCGGGATTCTGGGTCAGGGCTTCAGCAAGTCGTCGGTGGTTAAGTTCGGCGGCACGCCCGTCACGAAGGCGCAACTGACAGGTAGCACTTTCATCTTGGCAACCGTTCCGGCAGGGGCACTGACCGGGACAGTCACGGTCACCACGGGTGCCACAACTCTGACCAGCAACACAGCGTTCAAGGTGAAGCCGACGCTCAAGACCTTCTCGCCTCCGAGTGGGCCGGTCGGGACGTCGGTCACGATCACGGGCTCCGGCCTGACGCAAGCGACGAAGGTCACCTTCAACGGGACGTCGGCGACGTTCACCGTGAATTCAGATACGCAAATCACGGCGACCGTTCCCACGGGCGCTACGACCGGCAAGATCGCGTTGGTGACCAAAGGCGGCAGCGCCATCAGTTCCGGGACCTTCACCGTGAACTAGCACCAGGAAAGAAGGTTTGTACGGAACTCCGGAGTGCGGCACTGGGGAAAGGCCCGCACTCCGGAGATTTTTTTGAAATCTCGACGCCGAATCTCCCTGATACCTGAACCATCAGCCCGGTGGTAGCCTGTTTTCGTGGGGAAGGAAGCCGCCAGCGAAGTTCTCGTTCTTGAAGGGCGTGAGGTTCAGATCACGCATCCTGAGAAGCTCTATTTCTCGAAGCAGGTCCGCGTCTCGAAGCTCGATCTGGTTCGTTACTACCTGTCGATTGCGCCGGGAGCACTCGCCGGAATTAAAGACCGTCCTATTGTTCTGAAACGCTTCGTCAACGGGGCTGAAGGAGAGGCGTTCTATCAGAAACGTGCGCCCGAGCAGCGTCCTGCGTGGCTGAGAACGGTCACGCTGTCGTTCCCGTCGGGACGGACCGCAGAAGAAATTGTCGTCGATGATGCAGCGGGTCTCGCATGGATCGTCAATCTGGGATGCATCGAACTGCATCCGCACCCCGTGCGCTCGAGGGATCTTGAACATCCTGACGAGCTGCGAATCGATCTTGATCCTGTTCCGGGCGTCAGTTGGGACGATGTGCGTCGCGTCGCCCTCGAAGTCCAGTCATTTCTCGAGGAGGTTGGTCTTCGCGGGTGGCCCAAGACCAGTGGTTCGCGTGGCATGCACGTGAACGTTCGCATCGAACCGAGGTGGAGCTTCTCTGAAGTGCGGCGCGCGGCCGTCGCTTTATCCCGGGCGGTCGAACGGCGTGCACCTACCTTGGCGACTTCGAAATGGTGGAAGGAAGAGCGGCACGGAGTGTTTCTCGATTACAACCAGAATGCGAAAGATCGGACGACATGCTCGGCATATTCCGTGCGTCCGGTTCCGGATGCCCGGGTATCGGCTCCGCTGTACTGGAACGAGGTTGCGGAATCGAATCCGGCCGACTTCACGATCTTCACGATGCCCGAGCGCTTCGCCAAAATCGGAAACCCGCATGCAGAGATGGATTCCACCATCGGCTCACTTGCGAAATTGCTGGAACTGGCCGAAAAAGACGAAGCGGACGGACTTGCCGACGCGCCTTGGCCGCCGCATTTCCGCAAGATGGAGTCCGAAGGAACTCGAGTGGCGCCGTCACGTGCGAAGCCGGCCGCGAAGAAGACGCGGGCGAGAGTGCCGCGAACGAAAATGCCCCTCATTGTGGTGGCAAACTCGCCAGATAAAGCAGCCGCGCTAGCGGGACTCGAACGGTGGAAGCAACGGCATGTGGATGTCGCAGGCTATCTAGCGATTGACGATGTGCTCGTCGACTCCATGCGTGGCCGATCGTCTACATGGACGCGAATCCGCGTGAATCTGCGTCATGTTCCAGAAGAGATTCGACCGAAGCAGGAGACTCCCGACCCGGATGATGATCCGACGCGAGAATGGCGCGAGCGTTACAAGAAACGGAAAACCACGAAAGGCGAGTAACACACGAGTTCACCGGCCTTGAGGAAAAATCGCTGCCAGTTCTTGTGGCGGGATAACTTCCAGCTGAGCATACGTGCAATCTGTCGGTTTCTTGTCGGTGCGCCATCTGCGGAACTGCGCGGTGTGACGAAACCGGTCTCCCTGCATGTGGTCGTAGGCCACCTCGACGACCAATTCCGGACGCAATGGTTCCCATGACAGGTCCTTGCCCTGGCTCCAGCGACTTTGACCACCGGGCATGCGTTTGGGGTCTTCGTCGCCGCCATGGTCCGCCCAATGCCCCCAGGGATGCGACGCGATTGCGTCTTTGCGGTAGGGCGCGAGGAAGTCTACAAGCTCCTTGCGTTTCGCCGTGCTGAAGCTGGCACATACGCCGACATGCTGCAAGGAGCCAGCATCGTCGTAAAGGCCTAGTAACAATGAGCCCACCAGAGTGCGATCGCCCTTCTTGTGCCAGCGGAATCCCGCGACCACGCAGTCGCAGTCGCGCTCGTGTTTCACCTTGAGCATCACGCGCTTGTTGGGTTCGTAAGTTCCGGAAATCTGTTTCGCCACAACGCCGTCGAGACCTGCGCCCTCGAAGCGACGGAACCAGTCTGCGGCAAGGTCGCGATCCTGGGTTGCTGGCGTGAGGTGGATCGGCGGCGCCGCAGATGCGAGCATCGATTCAAGCTCACGCCGACGAGCCTGGAAGGGCTCGTTGCGAAGGTCGCGCTTCCCCTCGCAGAGCAGGTCGAAGAAAACTACAGATGCCGGGATCTGATTCGACAAAAGCTTTACCCGCGAGGCCGCAGGATGCAGGCGAAGTTGCAAGGAATCGAAGTCCAGTTCGCCATCCTGTACGATGACGATCTCCCCGTCGAGGACGCAGCGCGAGGGCAATGCCGATCGGAGGGCCTGTTCCACCTCGGGGAAGTAACGATTCAGCGGCTTTTCGTCGCGGCTCTGGATGAAAATTTCATCTCTGTCACGAAAGATCAGCGCACGAAATCCGTCCCACTTGGGCTCAAAGATCCAGTCATCACCGGGTGGCAGCTCATCCACGCGCTTGGCGAGCATCGGCAGCAACGGCGGGTTTACGGGGAGATCCATTTCTTTCATGGTATATCGCTCAGTAATATGAATGTGCTATGGGGCGCAGTTACCGAGTCGTGTAAATTTTCGGGAATCTTTGGGGATTCTGCAATCGAGGGAAATACTGCATGACCTGGATTCAAACCGTTTCATTGACTGAGGCCGACGAAAAGCTGCGGAAGGCGATTGAGGGTGAGAAGCTTTTTTATCCGAAGGAATATGCGGAGCCGGTGCATCCTGATCCATCGGGAGCGTCATCGATTGTCGGGTCGCATACGCTGATTCCCGACGCGCTGTATCACGCGTTCAGTACCTTCGGAGCGCTGATGTCGCCCGAGCTGCCGCTCAGTCGGGCGCAGCACGAGATGATTGCCACCATGGTCTCGGTGACCAACCGGTGCGTGTATTGAATCGAATCGCACGCAGAGTTTCTGCGTAGAGTGACCTTGGACAATGGGCTGGTCGAGGCTCTGGAGAAGGATTACGCTGCCGCGCCGATTTCTCCGCAAGATCGCGTGATGCTCGATTATGTGGTCAAGCTGACCAAGGATGCGACGAAGGTCTGGAAGGATGATATCGAGAGGTTGCGCTCAGTCGGTTTCGACGATCGGGGGATCCTACAGATTACGTTGATCGCCTCATGGTTCAACTACATCAATCGCGTGGCCGATTCGCTCGGGGTCGGACGAGAGTAGCAAGCGATCTCGATTGCAAGGCTCAATCTCTAGTAAACGAATCCTTGGATTTCGTTCGCTAATGGCCCGTCCACAAAGCCCGTTCGCGTTTTCGGATGTAGTGCGATGTGCATAGGAATAACGGTGGACGCATTGGAGAAGCTGAATCCGTTCAACGTTCCCTCCAAAACGCCTTTCGTGTCGTAGACATAGATTGAGCTCCCGCTGGAAGAACTCGAAACGGGCTGCGCTACGAAGAAGACCTTATTGACGGCATCGAACTCAACATCGGCGCCGCTGAATATCTGTTGCTCACCAGAGTTTGGAAGGACGACAGTGAAACTCTGCTGTGTGCTGAGATCGTAGAACTCGATGTTGGCGTCATCTTCTGTGGTGGTGACGGCAATGTCGTCAGCAGAGTCCACAGCGATGCCATTCACAAAGCCGAATCCTATCCCCGTGAACTCGCTGAATGTGGCTTTCGTCAGATCGACCACGCCGATGACTGGGCGGCAATCAAAGCAACCGTCCCCTCCACCGAGAATTGCTTCGTTCTTCCCGGGATTGTAGGCCATGGGCGGCGGTACGCTGCCAAAGTTGAATGAGTCGGTGATCTTCACCACCGGACCAAAGGTATTGGCCGCAACATTCGAACTGAAAACCCATGGAATAAAATTTCCGCTGTTGTCGATTGCGAAGACCGCGTTGTTGGTTGTTCCCTGATTCCGGCTCACCTGGTTCAGAAGATGCGTAGTTCCAATCGGCGGCGTCCACCTGCCGGTGACCTTGTTGCCGCTTAGCGGGTTAATTGTTCCGAACGTGCGCTGGACATCCAGAAGCTTAATAACGTGCTCATGTTCGACCAGTCCGACCGATGTTCCGACTACGCCCAGCGTAACGAAATCGTCTTGCGTTTCAGTCTTGGCGAGAACAGTCAGGATCTTCCCCGTCTTTTGATCGAAGGTTTCGACCGCGGCCAACACGTTTCCGTTCGAGAGTGTCTGTGCTTCACTGAGGATGCCTTCCGTTCCGTTCTGATCGATATCGAAGCCGAAGATTTGCCCACCGAACTTGCTTTGCACAATGACGGTGTTGGCGCGTGCAATTTCGGTTGATTGGGCGACACCTTGCAGGGGAAGCAGACACAGGGCGCTAAAAAAGGCTATGACCGGCAAGCAAAAAAACCGGCACACTGACGAGTGGGCGCGCATAAATGGCAAGATCCTTTTGCGACGAAGTTCGTCGGGAGAATCTGAAACGGCGCCATAGTAGCCGCTTTCGCTCGATTGAATGTCATGAATTTGTCAAACCATCAGGGTTTGAATGGAACGCTGTAATGGGATCCGACGACGTGCCATTTCCCGGCCGCCTTCATCCAAACGTCGGTGAATCGGTCGTGGTATTCGTAGGGTTTTCCCTCGGACTCGCCTTTTTCGTGATAAGCGCCAGTCACGATGGCAGTGTCGCCATGCATTCGGACCTTCAGGTCTGACATCTCAGCCGTCTGCACGTGAACTTTGGAATCGGCTGTGTGGCTGATGTAGCCGGCCTTGCTATATACATTGCCATCTTCGACGGTGATCACGAATTCGTCCGCCAACAGAGACGAGAGAATGTCGATCTTGTGCTGTCTGTAGGAGTCGGTCCACTGAAGTTCCAGTGAGCGGATCGTCGCGGCGTCCGACTTATCCTGAGCGGCTGCGAAACATGTCAGAAGAAGTAAGGCGAAGACTTGCGCCCACAGTTTAAGAGAAAGCATAGAACTGTTTCGCACGATTCCATTCGGGCGGCAAGTTCCTAGTGAGAGTCCGTATTGAATCAATTTAGGTTCTATGTACATCTGCTTCCGCGGGGAAGTAGTTTGTCGCCCTGCTCTACACTAAGGTAGAAGCGGCTTGACCGTCTCAAATGCCTGCCTCGCTCGCACGATTCTTCCGCGCAAACTTCGAGAAGCACAGAAACGAGTGTGCCTATCGGCAGCGCAGAGGATATCGCACGGAATCATTCACCTATGGTGAAGTTCTCAGCTTGGCTCAAGGTTTTGCCCGCTCGCTCGAAGAGCGCGGCATTAGCAAGGGCGATCGAGCCATGATCTGGGGCGAGAATTGTGCGGAATGGGTTTCGGCTTTCTTCGGATGTGCATTGCGCGGAGTCATCGTCGTTCCCATGGATGATGGAGCTGCAGCGGATTTCGCAATGCGAGTCTTCCACCAAGTTGGCGCGAAGATGCTCGTTGCTTCGCGAGCTCATTTGCAGGAATGTTCTGGAGATCAAGCCGTGGCCGCGGGTTTTGATCTGGAGAACCTTGCGGAGGCTGTGGCAACTCCTTCGACATCGTCAGATGTTGCGGTTGCGGCGGAAGACGTACTGCAGATCGTGTTTACCTCGGGAACGACTGCCGATCCCAAGGGCGTCGTCATCACGCACGGCAATGTCCTCGCGAATATCGCTCCACTCGAGCGCGAGATGCAGGGATACCTGAAGTATGAACGGTTGGTTCATCCCTTGCGATTTCTGAACTTGCTGCCGCTCAGCCATGTCTTCGGACAATTCCTTGGCATGTTTCTCCCTCCGCTTTTGGGCGGCACGGTGGTGTTTCAGAGCGAATTGAGTCCATCGGAAGTGGTCAGCACGATCAGGCGGGAGCGGGTGTCTGTGCTGGTCAGCGTACCGCGAGTGCTGCAGTCCCTGAAGCAGAAGTTGGAGCGCGACATGGAACATCGCGGACACCTGGACGCTTTTCGCCAGCGCTTCGCAAAGGCGAAGGATAAACATTTCCTGCGCCGATGGTGGATCTTCCGCGTAATTCGCCGTCAGTTTGGATGGCAGTTTTGGGCATTTATTTCCGGCGGAGCCGCGCTCGACGGCGAGACCGAAGAATTCTGGGGACGACTCGGATACGCAGTGATCCAGGGATACGGACTGACGGAGACGACCTCGCTGATCAGCGTCAATCATCCTTTTCGATTGGGGAAAGGATCCATTGGGAAGATCCTGCCGGGACGTGAGGTGAAGTTGGCTGAGGATGGCGAGATACTCGTCAAAGGCGGAGGAGTTGCCGCCGGCTATTGGGACGCGAGCGGCGCGCACGGCGTTTCCGACGATCAAGGGTGGTATCGCACTGGCGATGTTGGTGCGCTCGACGAGGCAGGAAATCTCTATTTCAAGGGGCGCAAAAAGGAAGTGATCGTGACGCCCGGCGGAACGAATGTATACCCCGGGGATCTGGAAGCGGCGCTGCGTCAACAACCGGAAGTAAAAGATTGCGTCGTCGTTGGAGTTGAGCGCGGAGGAAATGCGGAACCGTGTGCTGTTGTCATTTTGCGCGATGGCGGTGATCTGCAAGCAATCGTGCAACGCGCCAACCAGTCGCTGGCTGAATACCAACGCACGCGACTGTGGTTCGAATGGCCGCAGGAGGATTTCCCTCGAACGAATACCCAAAAGCCCCGCCGGAATTTAATTACACAAATGGTCGAGGCTCAGCTGCGGGGAACGTCTACTCAGGGTGCGGTATCCGCCGGAGTGCTGGGTGAGTTGATCTCGCGAGTGGCTGGTCGTAGCGTGGCTACCCTCCGCGATGATGCTCGCCTTGATTCGGACCTTGGCCTGAGTTCGCTCGACCGTGTGGATCTGATGAGCGCGCTTGAGGATCGATATCAAGTCGATTTAAGCGAGGCGCGCTTCAGCAGCGTGCGTACGGTCGGGGACTTGGAGCGGATGTTGCGGGGTGAAGCGGCTTCAACGGTTGCCTATCACTATCCACGATGGGTATTGCGCTGGCCGGTGACCTGGATTCGTCTGCTCGCCCACTACCTGCTCATGCGTCCCGCAATTGTGCTTCTGGGCTGGCCGCGAATTCTGGGGCGCGAGAATTTGCGCGGAGTGCATGGGCCGCTGTTAGTGATCTCGAATCATCTGGGTGACGTTGATCCGGGATTTATCCCGACAGCGTTGCCGGCACGCTTTCGGCATCGACTGGCAATTGCCACAGGCGGCGAGGCACTCGAAGCATTGCGAACACCGGTGGCGGATCGGCCGTGGTTCCTGAAAATCTACGACCGAGTTCAGTGGACATTAGGAGTGTCACTTCTGAATCTCTTTCCTCTGCCCCGCGAGGCCGGCTTCCGGCGCAGCTTCAAATATGCCGGCGAAGCCGTGGACCGCGGATATAGCGTGCTGGTGTTCCCGGAGGGTCGGCACACAACCGATGGGAAGTTGTGCCCGTTCAGGGCAGGAATCGGGTTGCTGGCAGAAAACTTGGGTATTCCTGTTTTGCCGATGCGGATCGACGGACTTTTTGAAACAAAAAAATCAGGCCGGAAATTTGCCCCGCCATGGCGGATCAAAGTGCGGATTGGAAAACCGATTCAATTCATGCCGGGGAAGAACGCGGCGCAAATCGCGGCGGAGTTGCAGCGAGCGGTAGAAGAGCTTTAGCTCAAAGGTGCGGAGCAAAGTCTGATATCACAGAGCCCAAAAGCCAGATCAAGACTTAAAGATGCGAAAGCGGCTCTGAAGGGCTCGTCACAGCGTTATATCTAGTGGGAGCCTTCTCACAATAGTTTCTGGAAAATTGTTTTCAAAAAAGACCAGGCGCCGCGGCTTCGTTGGTTGACGAAAGCCGCAGCGCCCGGTGGGGAGAGAAGTCGTGCTTGTTAAGCCAAATGGGCTATTAGTTGATGGTCACGCTGACTGGTGCGGACGGAATGCCGTTCGTTACCACTTCCAGCGTGGCAGCGCCGGTCGCGATGGTCGACGGAACATCGAACTGCGCAGTCGTCGGAGTCGTTCCAGTCTGAACGCCAACGGTCCAGTTGTGTGATCTGCAATACACCACCGTGCCCGTCGAATCGGTAATGCGAACGAGCGGGAAGTTGGTGGCGCTCTGGTTATCGTCGCCGTAGTAAGAGCCGAACGTCATGCCGTTGAACCCCGTGCCTTTGATTGCGTTGTTCTTGACGCCGTGGGTTAACGTCTTGCTGACCGAAGTGATGACAGGAGCGCAGCCTTTGCACGGGCTTCCGGAGGGGGTATAGATCTCAACGCTATTCGAGAAGTCTGTGAACAAGACCTGTCCCGTGGGGAGGACTACGAAGTTGCCAACGTATGAGGAGTCGACTGGGGCATTGGGTGGGCCGGGCACGGAGTGCAGGGCGCTTCCATCCCACTCGAAGAACTTGCTGCCCGTGTTAAAGACACCGGGGCTGGTATCGAACAGTGCATTGCCATCCGGCAGCACAGCAGCCGGTCCATCAGCAATGTCCAGACCGCTGCCGAAGCTCGGCCCGGCGGCCCAAGTACCGGTGGCCACAGTATAGATCGCGTTGTTGGTGGTTGCGCCAGCGTAGAAGACTGTGCCATTCGGTAGCAATGGTCCGGGCCCGAGTTCAAACGAGCTGGGATCCACCAGGTTCACAACGGTATTGTTGGAAGGAGTGGTCCACGTCCCCGTGGCGACATCGTAGATCTGGTAGCCCATCTTGCAGCATTGGCCGCTGTTCACATAAGCGTCTACGGTGAGAATCTTGCCGCCTGGCAGTAGCGTCCAACCCTCTTCGTCGTTTTCGTCGAATTTACCGGTACCAGTCGCAACCCAACTCGCTACTCCCTTGGACGAGAGAGTCATGATCGCTTCCTGGATCGAGCAGCAGTTCGCCAACATCATCTTGCCGGTTGGAAGAACCACACTCTGCGCGTCGCCGACCGTGCTCCATGTCGGAGGCGCATTAAGGCTGATCCACTTGTTTAGGTAGGGAACGTAGAGCGCGCCCATCGTGGTCCACACCGGGGATCCATTGTTGTATTCGCCGCCGAAGACCGCTACCACGCCCAACTGAGGTAGTACCTGGGAGGCGAAGTAAAGCGGGTTGTAGCCAGTCGGCAGACTACCAGCATTGGACCATGTCCCATTGACGTAACTGCCTGTCTTATCGGGAACCAGGCGGTACCAGCTATCAGTATGGTTCTCGAAGAAGAAGCTATTGATCAATACCGATCCATCACTGAGCAAAAGAGGATGGGCGACGGCGGACGGCGGGGGTGTTTTGGTAGCGGTCCAGTTTCCAGCGGTGAAGGGTTCCTGGGCAAACGCGATGCTGCAACAAGCCAGCGCGAGCAGAGCAATTCCGAGCGAACGGAACACTTTCATATTGTTTTGACCTCGCAGATTTTTGGGTAATTCGAAAAGTGGTTCGGAGGTGGAGTTAAGGTTCCCACCCACAGAAGAGAGTCCCCACAGCCAGTCCAAATCGAAACCCCAGAGTCGCGGGATTATACCTCGCATTCGTTCGACACAGAACTAGATGTCGCGAAAAACCCGAAAATATTTTTTGCTGAATCGAAGAGCCGCAAGAAATTGCAATCAGTGAGTGCGAGTCTGCAAGATTTTGCAAATATGCTCCGACTTTAGAGGACAAAAGTCTCCGGTACGAAAGACCCTCGTTTGAGCAACATATCTTGCGGACTTTTATTCTTCGTCCGATTCGGGTTCGTCGCGGCGGAAGTCTGCTTCCGCGTGCACTTCGGGAATCTGCGCAGCTCGCAGCAATTGGTTGAGCCCCGGAAGATCGTTGTTACGAAAATCATTCCAGCGCTTCAACACATCACCGCCGGACTGCTCTGTTGCGGTCAGCGCGGCTGTCTGAGATGAGGTGGGCTCGGCCTCAACCTGCCAAATCTGCTGGTAGAGGGTGCTGACCTCGCCGTTTACGCGCCCTAGGGTGACGTCTTGTGACGGAGGCGCAAAGAATCCGCCAGGGCCGCCGAGAATTGCGCTCAGCTTCTTCTCGAACTCACCGATCGCATTCTTCACTTCGCTATTTGCTGTGGAATTGAGTTTGTCGAGTTGTGCGCGGATCGATGCTCCCTGCGTAAGAGCCTGGCTGGTTTGCGTCATGAGCGAGGAAAGCTGCTTTTCCGCGTCCAATTTTTTCTGTAGTCCAGATTGCGAGGTCTTCACGCGCGGATCCATCTTTAACGTGAGGGGGGCGGTGAGAGACTTTCCGTCGACAGTAAGGCGAACAGTATAGGTCCCGGGCAGCGCCGTCGGCCCAAGGGGAAGACGAGGCGTGTCATGCGGAACAGCAGCGATGGGATATTCGTGGCGTGAGGCGGCAGGAGGCGCATAGTGCAGATGCCATACCCAACGGTGCATGCCGGCTTCCGTCGAGAGTTGCTGAAAGGGGCGTACCCAGTACAGAGGGATCAACTGCTTATGTAGTTCATCTTCTGTGATGTCGTGCTTGTCAGTGTTGGCATAGCTCCGCACCAGTCGGTTCTGCGAATCGAGGATTTCGATGGCTACTTTACTCGCGGCGGATGGCAGGTAGTAGTCAATGATCGCGCCGTCCGGAGGATTCGCCGCCATCGGTTCATCCGGTGGAATGGGCGTATCGGTGTTGGTGTCGCTGTGCACACGATACGCTGGCGCAGGAGCATAAAGATGCGTAGAGTTCGCCAAGGTCGCAGACGCCTCGCGCAGGGGAGAGATGTCGTCGAGGATCCAGAATCCGCGGCCGTGCGTAGCGACGATCAAATCGTTTTCATGGATCCAGAGATCGCGCATCGAGGTATGAGGTAGGTTCAGCTGCAGTGACTGCCAGTGGTCTCCGTCATCGAACGAAACCCAGACGGCATTCTCCGTTCCCGCAAACAGCAGACCCTTGCGAACTGGATCTTCGCGCACGGTATCGACCGGCCCGAACTCCGGCAGGCCGGAAGTAATCAGCGACCAGGTCTTTCCCCCGTCACGTGTGCGGTAGAGGTAAGGATGCATGTCGTTGATGCGGAACCGGCTAACCGAAGCATAGGCAGTCTGTTCATCGAAATGCGACGCGGAGATTTGTGTCACTTTGCTCCACGCCGTGAGCTCCTTGGGAGTGATATCCGACCAGCTCTTGCCGCCGTCGCGAGTAATCCAGATCAGTCCGTCGTCAGTACCCGCCCAAAGCGTATTCGTGTTCTTGAAAGAAGGGGCAAGCGCGTAAATGACGCCACGCGCTTTCTCGACAGTTTTGTTGTACAGCTTTCCGACGCTCTCTGGCACTCCGGGATTCTCCCTGGTCAGATCCTGGCTGATGATTTGCCAGGAAGTTCCGCCGTCGGTGGTTTTAAAGAGCACATTGGTTGCGTAGTACAGAATGTGCGGGTCCACGGGAGAGAACATCAGAGGTTCAGTGCGATTGGCGCGATACTTCGGATTGCGCAGCGGGATCGGCGTAACGTTTTGCACCTCACCCGTGCGCCAGTGATATTTCGAGACCTCCGTTCGCCCACCGCCGTAGATGATGTCAGGATCGAGCGGATCGGGAGCGACGTATCCGTATTCGATCACGCCGACCGGATGCCAGTCGCGAAAGTTGATGGCACCGTCATTGCCGCGTGTCGAAATGCAAACGGATCCGCTCTCTTGTTGCCCGGCGCAGACGCGGTAGGGGAATGAATTGTCCGCAATTGCGTGATAGAGCTGTGCCGTCGGCTGGTTGTACCAGGAACTCCAACTCTCGCCGCCGTTGACAGTGACGAGAGCTCCCTGATCGCTGACGAGCAGAATAATCTTGCCGTTGGTGGGATTGATCCAGAGATTCTGGTAATCGTCGCCTCCGGGCGCTCCGCGAAAGCTGGTCCATGTCTTTCCGCCGTCCGCGGATTTCATAGTGACCGTGCTGGCCACGTAGAGGAGACCTCGTCGTT
>Ga0209168_10000401_pt1 | contig 43883 bp, 33 predicted proteins | sample Coa_R1_FD_187156 | JGI IMG/M metagenome (GOLD analysis project Ga0209168, IMG submission 187156) | Surface soil microbial communities from Centralia Pennsylvania, which are recovering from an underground coalmine fire - Coalmine... | ecosystem: Environmental > Terrestrial > Soil > Unclassified ...
GCTTGAAAAGAATGGCGGGGACGACGGGACTCGAACCCGCGGCCTCTGCCGTGACAGGGCAGCGTTCTAACCAACTGAACTACGTCCCCGGTTTCTGTACGGAATGCCAGATGGTGGGCAGTGCAGGACTCGAACCTGCGACCTCCTGCTTGTAAGGCAGGCGCTCTAACCAGCTGAGCTAACCGCCCCTCGTACCTTCGCGCGACCAGACTGTCACGCCGGTCATAACTCGATGGAGGGGCATCCGCGCGAACCGCGCCTCAATGAGTATACGTGACAGCGCAAAAATCGGTCAAACGTCGCTCGTGCCAACATAATCCCGCTGCAGCGCTGAGTCGCGAAAATCTTGCGCCAACCACAACCGACTGCTTCTGATCACGTCCTTACTGCTAAACTCGCTGCGTGAAGCGGCTCATCATCAATGCCGACGACCTCGGGTTCACCTCGGGCGTGAACCGAGCCATCGTCCAGGCGCACACTCGAGGAGTCGTTACATCGTCTACGTTGATGGCGCGCGGACCTGCTTTCACCGAGGCCGTCGAGTTGTCGAAGACCTTTCCGCGATTGAGCATCGGATCTCATGTCGTCCTAATCGATGGTGAGCCGGTGCTCGATCCCGCCCGAATTCCTTCCCTCACCGATGCCGGCCGATTCCGCGAGGGCCTCAAAGCCTTTGCGGCTCGCGCACTCACTTCGCGTATAGTTCCCGCTGAGATCGAAGCCGAGGCTTCGGCACAGATCCGCAAAATCCAGACGGCCGGAATCACGGTCTCCCACTTCGATACGCACAAGCACACGCATCTGTTTCCGCAAGTACTGCGACCTCTTCTGCGAGCTGCCGCTGCATGCGGAGTCAAGGCCGTGCGCAATCCTTTCGGCCCGCGCTTTCCCTTGCGCTCCAGCCACCTCCTGGCTCGGCCCAGTCTTTGGACGCGTTATGCAGAGGTCAAGGTCCTGAGACGGTTCGCCGGAAAGTTTCGTGAGGCAGTCGACCGAGAAGGCTTCGCTACACCTGACGGAACGCTGGGCATCGAGGTGACCGGCACTCTCGACGAGACTCTTTTTCGTGCGCTTGCGGAGAGCATGCCCGAGGGCACATGGGAGTTCGTTTGCCATCCCGGATATAACGACGCCGACTTGCGAACAGCCAAGACTCGTCTGCGGGAATCGCGTGAGACCGAATTGCGGGTTTTGACCCTCCCTGCAGCCCGCGAAGTGCTCGCAGAAGAAGGTGTAGAGCTGATTTCTTATCGCGAGCTGGCCGCTTCTTGATTGCGAGGGGTTTGCCCGGCTTTCTACACAATAGACTGAGGACGGCTGAGGTACTCTCGTAACCTTTCCGGTTAACTACAAGTAGTAAGATAAGTTACAATTCAGCGTTTTTAGGCTGGAGGGGATGCGCTCATGTCGGCCCAAGGGTCAGCTCCACGTGCGACTCTGGACTTGAAGGTCAAGGTGTGGGGAATGGGGAGCAACAACCAGCCATTCTTCCAAAACGCCATTGCTCAGAACATCAGCGCTACCGGTGCGTGCATTTACGGCATCGAGCCAGAATTGAAGGTTGGCGACGTCATTGGCGTGCAATACGAAGGCAAGAAGGCGCGCTGCAAGGTGATGTGGGTCGTGGATGCTGGCGCGCTTAAGAAAACCCAGGTTGGCGTTCAACTGGTGCTGGATCAGGATTGCCCGTGGGTCGCGGCCTTGCCGGCCGAAATGAAGGTTGAGGAACGCACCGCCATTCGTCAGGACAACCGCCGGAAGTTTGCGCGACACAAAATCTCCTTTCCATTGGAATTGCGCGATGAGAGAGTGAACACTCCGTTGCGCGTCAACGCCACAGACATCAGCGGCAATGGTTGTTATGTTGAAACCGTGATGCCGCTGGCCGTCGGCACCGCTCTTCGAGTGGATCTCTGGTTTGCCGATGAGAAAGTCTCGCCCAGCGCTGTCGTTCGCACCCGCGATCCTGGCGTCGGGATGGGCATCGAATTTACTGGCCTTCCCGAAGAATCCAAGAAGCGGTTTCAGGCGCATCTCGACAAGCTGGATTCAGGCATCAATCTGGGCCCGAACTCTCGTTGAGTTCCACGCTGTCAGCTTCTGGCCGCCTTCAACTCGTGTAAAATCTGCATCCACCGCTCATTGCAGCCATCGAATCACCAAACAATGGGGCAGGCGAAAGCACGCACATGAAAATTGGCATCACCTGTTATCCGACCTATGGCGGCAGCGGAGTGGTTGCGACCGAACTGGGGATGGAACTGGCTCAGCGCGATCACGAAATCCACTTTATTTCTTATGCGCAACCGATCCGGTTGCGAGGCGAAGAACGCAATATCCACTATCACGAAGTGGAAGTCTCCCGATATCCACTGTTTGATTATCCGCCGTATGATTTGGCGCTCGCTACCCGCATGGCAGAAGTGGCGCAGCTCTATGATCTCGACTTGCTGCATGTGCACTACGCGATTCCGCACTCTGTCAGTGCGATGTTGGCGCGGCAAATGTTGGCGTCCGGTCCCCGTGGCCGCCGCTTGCCTTTCGTCACTACGTTGCACGGAACTGATATCACGCTAGTGGGACTCGACCGATCGTATCTGGGGATCACCCGCTATTCCATTGAACAGAGCGATGGCGTAACCGCTATTTCGAATTATTTGAAAGATCGCACCCAACGCGTATTTGATGTTAAGAAAAGCATCGAAGTGATCTACAACTCCGTCAATTGCGACGTCTATTTTCGCGATACAAAACTCTCGGAGGAATTACGTCGCGAATACGCCCCGGATGGGCAGCGCGTGCTCGTACATCTGTCGAATTTCCGGCCTGTAAAACGCGTGACGGATGTGATCGAGATATTTGACCGTGTACGCAAACGAATCCCATCGAGGCTACTTCTGATCGGCGACGGACCGGATCGATCGGTGGCAGAGTGGCTCGCCGTACAAAAAGGGATTCACGATGATGTGCTCTTCCTGGGCAAGCAGGACCAGATCTATGAAAAGCTCTCAATTGCCGACATCATGCTGCTTCCCAGTGAGTTGGAATCCTTCGGGCTCGCGGCCCTGGAGGCCATGGCGTGCGAGGTGGTCCCAATCTCCACGCGTGCCGGCGGAGTTCCCGAGGTCATCGATCACGGCACCAGCGGCTTCCTCGCTGACGTCGGCGACGTGGAGACCATGGCACGCTACGCCATCGAATTGCTGAGTGATGACAATCGATTGCGCGAGATGGGAAAGCGCGCCCGAGCCGTTGCCATGGAAAGATTCTGTTCGACGAAGATCGTAAAACAGTACGAGGATTTCTACCGGCGCGTGCTGGAACGCTCGGCGTAGAAGCCTTCCGGCACCGAACTGGCGGATTCGATCAGCGGTAGACGGATGCGAATCAGCGTTCCCTTTCCCTCGTGACTGTCAATCGTCATCCGGGCCGTATCCCCGTAAAGTACCTGCAACCGTTCCGAGATGTTCGCCATTCCGATGCCCATCCCCGCCCAACTGCTGCTTTCTTCCAATTGAGCGCCGCCCATTCCTACCCCATCGTCCTCGACCTCGATAATTAAGCGGGTGTTCGTAACCCGGCTTCGCAGATAGATGCTGCCGCCTTCAACTTTAGGGGCGAGACCATGCTTGATCGAGTTTTCCACGAGCGGCTGCAGCAGCATGCTGGGCACTACGACATCGAGCGACGCCGGATCGAGTTCCTTCACGACACGCAGCTTTTCCCTGCCGAACCGGATCACCTCAATGTCCAGATAGTTGTCTATGAATTCGAATTCGTCGCGCAGCGGAGCAAATGCTTCACCGCTACTTAACAGACGGCGAAGAATGATCGCGAGCTTCGAGATCATGTCGCGAGCCATATCCGGGTCGAAGCGCACCAGCGACGAAATCGAATTCAGCGTATTGAACAGGAAATGCGGGTTGATCTGGTTCTGCAGCGCCTCCATGCGGGCGTGCAGAAGTAAACGCTCCTGTTCTTCCAGCTTGATCTGGATGCGAACGCTATTGAAGATTTTGATCTCAATTCCGATCGCGGCTACGGTGGCGGCATAGATCAGTCCAAAAACCCACAAATTGTCGGGACTCTCAATGCTGAAGATGGATTTCGGAAAATATCTCCACAATTCGGTTTGCACGAACCGCAGTCCAACAATCGTCAGGAAGAAGATGACCTGCCAGTCGAACAAACGCGGCCGTGGCAGATTGCGACGGATGAGGCGAAAGATACTTTGATCGGCAAACGGAGAAAAGGACCAGATATCGTCCTTGTCTCGAGCCATAGTACGAAGCTGCCCAGCGAGAAAGCCCGAGAGCACATGAAACGGCATAGCTGCCCATTCGCCATGGATGAGCGCTGGGACGCTGATTAGCGCGCCGCCTAGCGAACCCGCCCAACGGCCGCCGAGCACTCCCAGCACCATCGCTGTCTCAAAACTGACGTCGCTTGCCTGGAACGTGTTTTGCGAGATGCGGATCAGGACTCCGATCACGATCGGCAGGGCGAACCAGAGAACCAGATATACCTTCTGGCGGAACGTACGCTCTTCGCGGAAAAGTAAGTTCTTAAACTCTTTCGACCGCACCAGGCTGCTCGACACAGCGGCAGCCACGCCCAACTTGATCAACAGGTTAATCAGGATTAAACGTGGTTCCATGGGGGCCGCAATGACAGCCGAAAGAATCGGCTCTTCCAAGACTTTAGCATGCGATGCCTTCAATAGCCTCTGCGTTTATCGACTACGTACTGCAGTGGCACGTGTGAGAAATAACGCCGCAGGTTCGCCGAAAAATGCTCGTACTGACGATCCCAGAGCTTCTCTGTCAATCCTGCGGTGTGTGGAGTGATCAGGAGATTGTCGAGGCCCCATAGCGGCGAATCAGAGGGCAAGGGCTCGCGATCGAAAACATCCAGCGCCGCGCCTCCGATTCGACGTGCACGCAACGCGTCGAGCAGAGCCGATTCGTCGACCAGCGGACCACGTCCCACATTGATCAGGCAAGCTTCCGGTTTCATTACCGCCAACCGCTCTGCGTTGATCAACTTCTCCGTGGCCGCGATCAGCGGAGCAGCCAAGACCACGTAATCTGATTGACGCACCAGATCGTCGATCTGCGATGCAGCGAAGACTTTCTCTACGCCTTCGGGACTTCCCTTCTCAACGTGTTCGCGCACCGCGATGACCCGCATCCCCAGCGCAGAGGCCATCTGCGCAACGCGGCGCCCAATGCTGCCAACCCCGATCAGTCCGAGGGTTGCGCCCGCGACCTCCCTCATATGCGGACGCTGAATCCACATCGGCTCCTGTCCCCAGACATGTTTCTGCTGCAGAATCGCGGCTTGTGGAATCTTCTTTGCGAGCGCGAAGATTAACGCAATGACATGTTCGGCAACCACCGGACCGTGCACTTCGGTGGAATTCGTGAGTACAACGTCACTTTCGATCAATTGTGGAAACTGGAATTGATGCACAGCAGCCGTAGGACTGTGAATCCAGCGTAGTTTCTGGCAGAGTGCAAATTGTTCCGGGCGCAATGACAGTGTGAAGATGACTTCGGAGTCGCGCAGGTATTCTTCCACTCCCTCGTAGGAACTACGCTGCACGATGTTGAGTTCTGGGAATTCCGCGGCCAAACGCTGTCCGAACCAAGCAGGTACGTTCCAAAGGTCGAGATGGTGATGGACAACGATCAGAAGCTTCCTGGCATCGGCAAGGACTCAAGTTAACTGAAGGCGAGCTCTTTCGCGCGCTGGGCCGCTTTCACCACTGCCTTGATAAGCGTCACACGCAACTTCCCTTCCTCGAGTTCCATGATGGCATCGATCGTGCACCCTGCCGGAGTGGTAACAGCATCCTTGAGCAGCGCCGGATGATCCCCGGTTTCCAGGACAACTTTGGCTGCGCCCAGCGTCGTCTGAGCCGCCAGCAATGTCGCAATATCGCGAGGTAGCCCGACTTTCACGCCGGCCTCGGCCAACGATTCAAGAATGATGTAGATATAAGCCGGCCCGCTCGCAGAGAGCGCGGTCACGGCATCCATGTGCTTTTCATCGACCACGATGGTTCGTCCGACCACATCGAACAATCGGCTGGTCAGTGCCAGATCAGAATTGCTGGCATATTTTCCCTTACAGATCGCCGTCATCCCAGCTTCCATAATGCATGGCGTATTCGGCATCGCGCGGATCACTGGCACGTGAGCCGGCAAGTGCTTCTCGATCATGGACGTCGGCACAGAAGCTGCCACAGAAATAATGAGTTGTTTTGGACCAACAGAGCTGGCAATTTCGCGCACCACTTCTTCCACGACTTGTGGTTTGACGGCGATCAGGATGACGTCGGCGCCTTTCGCCGCTTCAACATTGCTCGTCCCAACCTTCACCTTGAACTTTGCCGATAGCGCCTTGGCGCGCTCCGCATGAGCCACTGTCGCCACTGTCGACTTTGCCGAAAGCAAGCCGTTCTTCAGCAGAGCTTGCAGTATGATTCCGCCCATCTTTCCGGCGCCTAGAAACGCCACCCGCTTCCCTTTCAGATCATTTGCCATAGATTCCGTTCTTGCTCCATTCGCAGATGCAGTCCGCAAGGCTCCCGCAGCGATGCAGATTGGGTTTCTACCGCTTCGCCGTTTGCGGCTGCTTCTGCATCCAGTTCCAGGCTGTGCTCACAATTTCGTGGAGTCCGCGAGTGGCCTTCCAGCCGAGTAAGCCCTGGGCCTTGGCAGGATTCGCAACCAAAGCTGGAGGATCGCCCGGGCGCCGAGGGGCAGTTTTGTGTGGCACCGGCTTTCCGGTTATTTTCTCCACAGCCGAAAGCACTTCCCGCACTGAAGCCCCTGTGCCGGTCCCCACATTGACTGCCAAGCTAGACTTCCCTGACCCTAAATGCTCCAGTGCCTTCACATGCGCGCTGGCAAGATCGTTGACATGAATGTAATCGCGAATGCACGTACCATCCGGCGTGGGATAGTCTGTCCCAAAAATCTGCAGGGCGGGACCGGTTCCAGCCGCCGCGCTAAGCGCCAAGGGAATCAGGTGCGTCTCCGGATCGTGTAGCTCGCCAATTTCGCCACTCTCGTCTGCTCCGGCTGCGTTGAAGTAGCGCAGGGCGACATACCGGAAGTCATACGCCCGGTCGTATGCCTCGAGCGCCTGCTCGAAAAACAATTTCGACACACCATACGGGTTGACTGGCTGCCGAGGGATGTTCTCCTCGATCGGAACTTTCGTGACTTCTCCGTAAACCGCGCAAGTGGAAGAGAAAATAATCTTCTTCACTCCAGACTCGAGAGCGGTGTTGAGCAGGGAAAGCCCGCCTTCTACGTTATTACGGAAATACTTTCGCGGATTCGTGACCGATTCCCCAACGTACGCGTGCGCCGCGAAGTGCATGATGGCATCGACTTGCTTCAGTGCCTTCCCCAACTCAAGAGCATTTAGAACATCTCCTCTGACCAACTCGAATCCAGAAGCCAGCAACTCGTAGCCCGTACTAAGATTGTCGAAAATGATGACGTCGTGTCCCCCTCGCTTCAAAGCTCGCGCGGTATGACTTCCTATGTATCCAGCGCCGCCGATGACCAGAACGACCAAAGTAGTTCCCCTTTCCGCGTGACCAAGGCTGTAGACGGGAGAAGACTCACATTGTACACACTGCACACGCCGAAGGTTTCATCGTTGCAGCCTCGCATATTGAAAAAATTGCCGCGAGCGGATCTCAGCACCCGGCTGTTAAGATAAGCGCAAATGGGGATGCGCCTCCCCTCAGTTCCAGTGCTGTGGAGAGATCATGACTGAACAGCTTGCGGACAAAAAATGCGTACCCTGCAAAGGTGGAGTGCCAGCCCTCAAGGGAACCTCTTTAGACGCGCTTCACCAGCAAATACCTGACTGGCAGATCGCTAACCAGCATCATCTCCATCGGGACTTTCGCTTTCCGGATTTCAAGCAGGCGCTGGCGTTCGTAAATCGTGTCGGTGACATCGCTGAGCAGGAGGGTCATCATCCGGATATTCTTCTGGCATGGGGCAAGGTCGGAATCACTCTATGGACTCACAAGGTCGACGGCCTGACCGAGAGTGATTTCATTATGGCAGCTAAGATTGACCGGCTGAGTCAACATCCGACCACGAAAGCCTGATTGCACCGATGCGATCTCAAGTTTTCTGTTCCGATCTACTTCTCTTTTCGCATTCCTTCTTCAGATCTTCATAGAATTTTTGCGCTCCCTTTTCAATCGCCGACCCGACGGCTAGACCCGCCATCCGTGAAAATGTCCCAACGAACTCCAGGCGCGTATAGATCTCGGTCTCGGTTTCCGACGCCCCTCTGAAATGAACCTCCGTAAGCAGCGTGATCCCACCAAAGTGGCTAATGAAATCGACACGCCTGTAGGGATCGAAGTGAGTGATGACCTGATCCACGGTTGCACCATAGGACTGATCGGGCTCAAACTGCATTCGGCTATCAACTTCCCACGGCTTCCCTCGCGTCCAGACAATCTTCCGAATGTCAGACCAACTCCAGGTATCCGGTTCGGTGTACACGTCAAAGACGGCTTTCACTGGGCGGTTGATTGTTACGTGTATCTCGGAGCGTCCCATTTTGTTGGCTCCAATATTAACCGCCGGTATTGTGGGGGACTTCGGCCAAAGGAGTTTAGGCGAATCAGACGCACCAATCAACCGGGCTGAGGGCTTTTGTCGGAATAACCCGACATCAGAACCCACGCCAGCAGCGCCGCCGGAATTAGCATGAAGACACCCGTGCCAGTGGCCATCGTGCGAACAGGTACCCCAAGGTCAAGAAATCGACCGCACAAATATGCCGTAGTGGCGAAGGTTAGACTCGCCAAACCGAGATCGGCCGAGAACACTCGGCCGCGAAAACGGTCATCCGTTCGAAACTGCAACAATGTCGTAGAGAATACCCACACGGTCGAACCTCCGGCATGGGCCAGCATGGCGCAGGCTGCAGCCATCCAAACCGTCCGGCTCAGTCCGATCAAACCATATCCGAAGGCAATCGTGATGTAGCCGAAAAGAATTCCGAGACGCAGGCGGTGATCGTTCTGACCTGCCCATCGCGCCGAGATCAGCGGACCAAACAAGGCTCCTAATCCACGACCGCCGAGCAGTATGCTCATGCCGAGCATTGCCCCTCCAGCCTTATCGATGCCTCGGCCATGTACCGCGAACTCACTCGCCCCCATGACTGTAAAGATCACCCAACTGGGACCGACCATCAGCTCTCCTGCTTTGGCAAACACCGCTGGAACCAATGCTGGATGGCTGCGAATATATGCAATTCCCTCCATGACAGGAGAGAAGTCGATCAGATCCCGCGGACGCAACGGCGTCCCGCCTTCTGCGTGCGGCTCGCGAAAATGCATCCCCCGGATCAGAATGGCAGAAGCGAGAAACGAAAGTGCGTTCAGGATGAAAGCGGCGTCTCGACCCAGAAACGCGGCGACCAGTCCTCCCACGGACGCTCCGATCAAAAGATTCACCGACCATGTCGCGGACGACAGCGTGTTGGCCACCAACACTTCATCGGAACCCGCGATGTGCGGAATCACCGCATTCCGGGCTGGCTCAAAAAACGCTGCCATGCTGGTCTCCGCCAGCAGCAGCGGATACACCAGCCACACCAGTGAGCGGGATCGCACCAGAAGCATGGCCAGGACAATCACGAAGCGAATCAGATCCGCCGCAATCATCACGTGTTTCCGCTTCAGACGATCGTTTACCACCCCTGCGGTTGGCCCGGCGAATGTCTGTGGAAGAACTTGCAGAACCAGGGCAAGAGCAACCGAACTCGCATGCCCAGTCAGTTGCAGCAGCAACGTGTAGATCGAGAGCGTGTAGAACCAGTCTCCGATTTCACTGACGATCTGCGCGAGCCAGAGGCGCCGGAAATTGCGATTGTTGCCGAGAAGGCGCACATAGGAACGCAGCGAAATCGACGCTGTACCGTGCTCTGGCTCGGGTTCCATGAGAGTGCATAGGGTAATGGTTTAACCGGGGCATAGCAAAGCAGGAGTTCCTACTGGAATAATCGAGCAGACTAACCGCGCAGTTTGCGCTTGAGATCGTCGGCGATCTGCTTACCGTGGAAGCGGCCGTTCTCAATGAAGATTTCGTTGGTGCGCGAACCGGCGACGATCACGCCTGCCACGTAAACGCCGCGCACATTGCTCTCGAGGGAAACCGGGTCACAAACGGGACGACATTGCTGCTCCGAGAGTTCGATTCCCATACTGCGGAGAAAATCGTAGTCGGGATGGTACCCGATCAGAGCTAGGACGAAGTCATTCTTTAGACGGATCGGCCCTCGCGGTGTGACGACAACCACGTGATCGATGCCAATCTCCTGCACCCAGCTATTGAAGTGCGCGTCGATCTCACCAGCCTTGATCCGATTCTCAAGATCGGGCTTGATCCAATACTTCACATGATGATGGACCTGAGACTCGCGGTGCACCAGCGTGACGCGGGCTCCATGGCGCCATAGATCCAGCGCAGCGATCGCCGCAGAATTCTTCCCTCCAATCACCAGCACATCGGTATCGAAATAAGGATGCGGCTCTCCATAATAGTGCGAGACTTTCGGCAGATCCTCACCCGGTATGTTCAGCTGATTCGCCAGGTCGTAATACCCGGTGGAAACAATCACTTTCTTTGTCGTGTAGTCATGGGGACGCCCGGCGCGGTCCGTCGCCGTGATGACGAAGTTTCCGTCTTCCCCCATGACTGTCTTGACCCACTCGTATTGCCGCACGTCGAGTTGGTAGTGCTCCGTTACCTTGCGGTAGTACTCGAGCGCCTCTTCGCGATTCGGTTTCTGCTGCGCCGTGGTGAAGGGAATGTTTCCGATCTCCAGCAATTCCGGCGTGGTGAAAAAGACCATGTTGGCCGGATAGTGAAACAGCGAGTTTACCAGGCATCCCTTGTCGACGATGATGACTTTGAGTCCGACCTTCTGCGCTTCGATGGCGCAAGCCAGCCCGGTCGGTCCCGCCCCGATGACCAGAACATCAGTGCGCATCTCCGGGTGCCCCATCATCTTGGCGTTCGGGAGGGTGTCGATATATTCGGCAGCGAGGAATTCAGGCATGCAGTGGAATGCGGACCATCTAGGTAACGGGGCTCAAACGCTACCTTGAAACCGTTGATTCTAGCATGTTGATCATGGCTCACATTCGGTTTACTCACGGCGGGGCTATAATTTCTGGTTGCCTTCATAACGCCGTCCTCTCAGGAGCATCTCATGTCCACTCTCACCGAACCGGCCATCCGGACTCGCATTGAATCCGACAGCATGGGCAAGATTGAAGTTCCCTCCAACGTGTATTGGGGAGCCCAGACGCAACGTTCTCTGCTCCATTTCAATATCGGTCGCGACACCATGCCGCCGGAACTGATCCGTGCGTTTGGCACGCTTAAAAAAGCCTGCGCCTTGGTGAATCAGGATCTCGGGAAATTGCCAGCGGATAAAGCGAAGCTGATCGTGCAGGCTGCCGATGAAGTGATTGCGGGTAAGTTGAACGACCAGTTCCCACTGCGAATCTGGCAGACCGGCAGCGGCACGCAAACCAATATGAACGTGAACGAGGTAATTTCGAATCGCGCCATCGAGATTGCCGGCGGGGAAATGGGATCGAAGAAGCCGATCCATCCTAACGACCACGTGAATATGTCGCAGTCTTCGAATGACACGTTTCCTGCCGCCATGCATATCGCGGCCGCCGATCGCGTGAAGAATGCGCTCATCCCTGCCGTGAAGACCGTGCGCGAGGCAATCGCGGCGAAAGCCAGAGAATTCCACGACATCGTGAAGATCGGCCGCACCCACCTCCAGGACGCCGTCCCACTGACAGTTGGCCAGGAATTCGGTGGCTGGGCCAGTCTGCTCGAGAGAGACATCCATCGTCTGCACCAAGTCCTTGACGGTCTCTACGACCTTGCCATCGGGGGCACGGCAGTAGGCACGGGATTAAACACGCATCCTGAGTTCGCCGAGCGAGCCGCAAAAAAGATCGCCGAACTCACGGGACTTCCCTTCCGCTCCCATGGCAACAAATTCGCCGCCCTCTCCGCGCACGACGAAATTGTCTTCGCACAGGGTGCCATGGAGACCTTGGCCGCATCCTTCATGAAAATTTCCAACGATATCCGGTGGCTGGCTTCCGGCCCGCGCTGCGGTTTGGGAGAGTTAACTATTCCCGAGAACGAACCTGGCTCTTCGATCATGCCCGGCAAGGTGAATCCGACGCAGTGCGAAGCCATGACCATGGTCTGCGTCCAGGTGCATGGCGCGACCGCCGCTGTAGGCTTCGCTGGATCCCAGGGCAACTTCGAGCTTAACGTGTTCAAGCCCGTGATCATTTACAACTTCCTGCACTCCGTCACGCTGATCGCAGACGCGTGCCACGGCTACGTGGAATACATGGTCAACGGCATCGAGGTAAACCGCGACAAGATCGATTGGTACGTGAAGAATTCGCTCATGCTGGTCACAGCTCTCGGCCCGAAGGTGGGATACGACAAGGCTGCACAGATCGCGCACACTGCGCACGTGGATCATTCAAGCCTGCGCGAAGCAGCCTTGAAGCTGGGACATCTAACTGGCGAAGAGTTCGATCAACTCGTGCGCCCTGAGAAGATGACCAAACCGTAAAAACTAATGAAGTTCCCGGCTGTCAGTTGTCAGTCTCGAGTGAAGGCTGCCCCGGGAGCTCCGCCAATTCCGCTGGTACGTGGCCAGGATCAATCTCAGCGCTCGCTTTGCTCGCAGGAGCCATTGTGATCACGACGATCCCCACCAGCACCAGCGCCGTTCCAGCGATGGTTCGCATGCCGATGGCTTCTCCACCCCATAGGTAACCCACCAGCACCGCTACTACCGGATTTACATACGCGTAGGTCCCGACCTTCGTCGGTGATTCGTGGTGGATCAGCCAGACGTAAGCAGTAAAACCGATGATCGATCCCGCAATGATGAGGTACGCCAAGCAGAGCCACGCTTTCGCCGACACTGCTTCCACATGGAATCCGCGGAACTCACCCAGCAGCCTTGAGGTTATGGTCAGCAACACGCCACCCGCCAACATCTGCGCGCCGGAACTCATGCCTTTCGCCGATGGCAGATCCAGCCTTCTGCTCATGGCAGATGCAACGGACCAACTGACCGCACCCACGAGCAACGCAAGCGCACCGAGCGGATTGACGGCCGAATCTCCGAAATTCACTGACGGATTTACCAGAACGACTACTCCGCCCACTCCAAGCAGGGATGCGATAACCAATCGAGCGGTCAGGCGTCGCGTCTTCATAATCAGGATTTCCGACAGCGCCATAAATACTGGGATTGTAGCCATCATGACCGCGGCGATCCCGGATGGCACCCGCTGCTCGGCCCAGAAGAGCAGTCCGTAGTCAAAAACAAAAATCATGACCGCAAGCAGAGTCGCAGAGCGCCACTGTTCGCCCGTCGGAGACGGCGTTCCTTTGAGCCGCATCCAGCCATAGAGAACTCCTCCCGCCAGTACGAACCTGAGTCCCGCCAGAAGAAACGGTGGGACCTCCCTCACCCCAACTCGAATTGCCAGGAAAGTCGAGCCCCACACGAAATAAATAATGGCGAAGGCCAGCAGGACTTTCCACTTCGGTCGATGAGCAGTGGATTCCATATTCTCAGGGCGAAAAAATTCTGAGCGCGAAATCTCGTCCCAGATCTGATCAGAAAGTGGAATTAGATCATGCCCATGCCGCAGCGATTCGGCCCGGAGGCATAAAAAGAATTTATGCAGGTATTAAGAAACACGAAGAACGGATCGAAATGGTTTTGACTACTTCTTCAGAAGGCTGGTGTGGCTTGCGACGCACTGCCACTTCCCGAGATCCAGAACCCATGTATCGGTAAAGCGGCCAACATGGTCGTAGGACTTGCCCTGGTACGTTCCCTGCGTGTGATAAACCCCAGTGACGACTGCAGTGTCTCCGAAAAAGTTCATCTTTACGTCTTGGATATTTGCTGCAGTCGGCTTGAAACGCGGATCTTTGATATCGGCGAGAAATTTCTGCTTGTCGCTGACTTCCCCATCCCACTCAGTATTGATGAAGCGGCTCGAGACCAGTGCGTCCAGCGCTGCCGCATCCCGGTTAACCTGAGCTTCGTTCCACAAACGTTCGAGAATCAGAAGTTTGCTCTCGCGAGGATCGGCTTGCTGGGCCGCCATCACGATTGAACCGAATGCCATCAGAAGACAGAAAGAGATGTTGCGGAGCATGCGCTTACACGTTCGCCGGCTTTCTACCTGATGCGAACGTTCGATGAAGATAGCAGCCGGGATGCCGCTATGCTATTGAATATGCACGAAAGATGGTTACGAACGTCACGGGAAGAAAGACATCCCACGCTCCTGGCAACTCTTGGGAAATCATCGACTTAGCGGAGTATCATCCAACGGCGACCGGCCCTAGAACGCCCAACGCATCAAGGCCGCCCCGACCGTAAACCCCGCCCCTACCGAAGCCAAAAGCACGAGACTCCCTTTCTTGAGCTTGCCTTCCTCAATGGCCGTATTCATCGCCAAAGGGATCGTCCCGGCCGTGGTATTTCCATAGCGATCGATGTTCACGACCACGCTATTCGGGCGCAACCCCAGCCTCTCGGCAGTTGCGTTAATGATACGAAGGTTGGCCTGATGCGGAACAAAAACGTCAATGTCGGAACCCTTGAGCCCATTGCGCTCCAGCAGGCGGAGGCAGAGTTCGGTTTGCTTACGCACTGCGAATTTGAACACCTGCTGCCCATCCTGGTGGACGTAGTGCATTTTCTTTTCGAGCGTCTCTTTACTCGAAGGATGAAGGCTTCCTCCTCCAGGCATATACAGAAACTGCCCGCCAGAGCCATCCACCTCGTGGATAAAGTCGATCATGCCTTCGGAGTCGTCGATCGCAGGTTCCAGGATCGCGGCCCCGGCACCGTCGCCAAAAATTACGCAGGTCGCCCGGTCCGTATAGTCGATGATGGAAGACATAACATCTGACCCAATCGCCAATACGCGCTGGTGCGCGCCGCTGGCAATAAATTGCGCTCCGACCTGTATGGAGTAAAGAAATGCGGAACACGCAGCGGAAAGATCAAATCCCCATGCCCCTTTCGCCCCCAGTTTGTTTTGCACAATACAGGCGGTCGAGGGAAAGAACATGTCAGGCGTTACCGTGCCTACAATAATTGCTTCAATCTGGCTGGGATCAAATCCGCGCTGGGCCAGTGCTCTCTTCGACGCTTCCACCGCCAAGTCGCTGGTGGCAACACCCTTCTCGGCGATGTGCCGCTCCCGAATTCCAACTCGCGACAAGATCCATTCGTTATTGGTGTCGACCATCTGCTCCAGGTCGGCGTTGGTGAGAAGACGTGGAGGCACATATGTGCCTAACGCACTGATCTTGGCGCGGATCGGTTTGTTCAATGAGAACCCCTGAGGACGATTATTTATTTTGAAGGATTAGGGAAAGAATGTCTAACAGCAGCTTTCGCAGTGGCGTAGGCCTCGATGAACTCGCATCCCTGCGAAAGCCAATTCTGACGTTCAACTTCTGGATGCAAGTTCTGATTCCTACTCAGAATGCCCAGCGAATCAGCGTGGCGCCAGACGTGAAGCCCGCTCCGACGGAAGCAATCAGAAGCATATCGCCTTTCTTCAGCTTGTTTTCCTCGATCGCTGTCTGCATCGCGATAGGAATAGTGCCGGCGGTGGTGTTTCCAAAGCGATCGATATTGATCACCACTTTTTCCATCGGCATACCCAAACGATCCGCTGTCGCCGTAATGATCCGCCGGTTCGCCTGATGCGCAATAAAACAATCGATGTCTTTGCCCGCTATAGAGTTGCGCTCGAGGATGCGCTCGGTCATCTCCGCCATTTTCTTCACCGCATACTTGAAGACATTCTTTCCATCTTGATGGATATAGTGCATCTTCTGCTCGACCGTCTCATACGTTGCCGGATTCAGACTGCCCCCGCCCGGCATAAAGAGAAACTGCCCGCCTATTCCTTCGACCTGCGCCACATGGTCGATTATCCCCACTCCATCAGCGCACGGCTCCAGCAGAACCGCTCCCGCACCATCGCCAAAAATAATGCAAACAGCACGGTCGGTATAGTCCGTCATCGCCGAGTTTACGTCCGATCCGATCACCAGCACTTTCTTATATTGTCCCGACTCAACAAACTTCACCCCCGCGTTCAGGGCATACACGAAACCCGAACAACCGGCCGATACATCGAAGCCCCACGTGTTCTCGATGCCAAGTTTGTGCTGCACCAGGCACGCGGTCGAGGGATACATCATGTCCGGCGTAACGGTGCCTACGATGATGAGATCAACCTCCTGAATGTTAAAGGGATAGTTTTCCAGCAGATTCTTTACAGCCGCCACCGCCAAATCGCTGGCAGCTACTCCTTTTTCAACAATGTGGCGTTCGCGGATTCCCACACGTTCAAGGATCCATTCGTTGGTAGTGTCCACCATCTTCTCAAGATCGGCATTAGTCAGAACGCGGGGCGGGAGATAAGTTCCAAGCGCAGTGATTTTGGCACGAACAGGTGTCGTCAATGGGGGCTCCCGAAATGGAGGAAACCGAGTATTTTGAAGGATTCCGCGCAGAATGTCTAACTGGATTGGTCGACTCTGTGCTCTGACTCTTTAGATGACACGATTCTCATGCACGCTCACAACTCGTCTGCGAGCAGGCAATAAAGCCCGTACCCGCGCTACTGAAAGGTAGCACGGCATTGGTGGCCAGAAACAACTGTCTCACGCCGCCTTCCGTTCTCTTTCATGCTCCATCCATTCGCGAATGAAGGTCGGACACGACACAATTCCGAACTCCCGTTCCTCGCCGTCTATCAAGTAGGACAATGCATGCCGGTCAAGCTCTTCGAGCGACGACAGATTCAGCAGCGGCCACAAATGGCATTCGGATGCTGACTGCACCAGCTGATCAAGATAAGCGAGATGCCCTTGAAACAACTTTCCTGAGACTCGAATGGTGACGTGCGGAGCAAGTTGTGGGGCGGAACCGCGAGCGCTCATGTTTCTCCTTCGGGGCGAGAGAGAATTCGATTGCCTCTGCCTTCTATAGACGGTCGGAAAGACGTTTCCTGCGCAAAGAGTAGTAAAGAAAATGTAAAACTAGGTAATCAGAGGTTGGGTAACCTTGCGAAGTTGTGGAAAAAATAAGTCAGGTACCGGGGACTCACTGCACACGCAAGAGCCCGTTACCGTTGCTTCCTTCCGGACCTGGCGGGGTTGGCGAGAATACGTCGCGTGAGACCGATACCTGACCTGAAACATTCTAGCATTTGGCCCGCAAACCAAAATCATGCGCCGCAGCGACCAGATTCCTGCAACCCGGAATCCTCAACTTGCGATATCCTAGGCCGCTGCGCAATCTCTGGGAGACCTTTAGCGTGAACCTCGTGAAACTATCGTTTGTCATAATTCTCGTTTTCACCATATTTCCAGCTCTGCTTTCAGGCCAAGCGAATGAAAGTGGAGCTTCCATGTCTGTCCCACAAACCCCGACTCAAGCTGCGCCTCCATCGCCCGCGCTGCAAACTCCTCCTCCACAGGCAAAAACCGGAGAGCAAGTTCCCGCGGATAAACAAGAGCCCGATTCCATGCCCCGACGCTACGTTGAACTTTGGAATACTGGCAACTTCGATCACATCGAATCGCTCTTTTCTCCTCCCGTCGCTATGGTCTCGCGCGGCAATCGTGTTCTGCTCAACTACGAGATGCTCAGAAGAGTGATCTCGTCGTGGCGAAAATCGATGCCCGACCTGAATTTCAAGATCGAAGACACGATTGTGCAAGGAGATAGGGTCGCCATGCGCCTGAGCTTCACGGGTTCTTACAAGGAGCGCCTTTTCCCTGGTACCGCAAAGCCCACTCCCGAAACTCCGAGGACCGTGCGCGCGACCGAGATGCTGATGTTTCACTTGAAGGATGGCAAAATCAATCAAATCTGGGAGGAGTACGACGAAACCAGAATGCACTATGAGATGGGCGGATCCTGGCACACGAATCAAGAACTCGAGGCAGCCAGCGGGCAATCGCCGAAGTCTGCCCCGAGCAGCGCACCTGCTGAGTCCTCACCGCCTAAGCCATAATTTCTCCGCCGAATACACAACATTTGTCGAAAAATCTTGGCGGCAACTCACTGCGCGTCTCTTTTCGCACTTCAGTTTTTGCACCACGAGTATTTAATGTTCTCCACTTCCACGTAAGTTGCATGTGACTCGTATCTCACGGAATACCGCGCCTGAAGGGCGATTCGCGCGATGGGGTCTTTCGTCTCTCGCTTTTCTTCTCTCTTGCGTTTATGAATTTATGAGGATAGGATTGCGCGCGGTTTTGGACGTGGGGTCCAATCAATCTCTGACCACTCAGGCTTTATCCCCCAAAGGAACTGAGACCAATTCACCCAATTCACCATGAGTACAAAAAACTAAGGAGAATCCAGCTGATGAGAAGAATTATTGCGATTTTCGCTGTCGTTGCGTTGTTTGCCACGGTCAGCTTCGCCCAGAACGGCGGCCACCTGTTGATCAACAATGACAACGCTACTGCCAATAGTGCTGACATCGATACCGTCAGTGCCAGTGGCGCACTCAAATTACTGAAGACCGTCAGCACCGGCGGGACCGGACTCGGTGGCGGCTACTTCGCAGCTCCGCGCAATGCCATCGCACAGAACTTCAAATGCTTTTGGGTGTCCGATGCTGCCAGCAGCGACATCGCTTCCTTCGAGATCCCCAGCCTGAAAAAAACTGGTAATTTCTCGAATGGCGCCCTCAACGGCGACTACCTCGGTATTGGTCTCACAGAGGTTGGCAACTACCTGATCTCAGCATGGACAGGCAGCGCCAACATCGCGGTTCTGAAGATCAACGCCGACTGCACGCTCACTCTGGTTGGATCTCCGCTGAGCCAGCCGGACAACGTTGCAGACGTCACGACGATCCCGGGCAACAAGGGTTTCGTCGTTTCCTATCCCAACGCTGGCGGCGCCCAGGCTTATGCCGTTAGTTCCGCTGGAGCCTTGACTGCCATCGGTCCTGAGCTGGTATTCGGTAACGCGATTTCCGGCTGCTCCTCCGAAGGCTGCTTCCCCACAGCGCAAGATGTCACCGGGAACGGTCAGTTCTGGGTCTGGGGCAATGCAACACTGAGCGGCGCCTCCACTCTCAGCGCGACGCTGGGCAGCTCCGGTTTCTCCAACGCTGCACTGCAGACATACCCCAACAGTGGTCTGGCGAATGTGGAAACTCCGTGGTTCAGTCCGGCAGGCCGCGCCGGCAGCGGTAATCTCTACCTCGGTGCGTCCGGCTTCGGCACGGGCTACCCGGCCGGGATCATCGTCACCACTTACAAGAACGGAACGATCACCTACGCCAGCGCGACGGTGAATAGCGCCGCCTACTATGCCGGCAACGTCCAGACCATCGGCAACACCGGCGTTGGCAGCCCCCTCACTCAGATCTGGAGTGACTCGTCCGCCAACAATACCGTACAGGCCTACACAGTCAAAGGAACGACTCTGACGCCTGCTGGTAGCTTGAAGACCAGTTCGTCCGGTTACTTTGCATTCTCGACCAACGGAGCCGGTCACTAACCACTTAATTCCGGGCCGCGTCCAGATCTTCGATCTGACCCTCGCGGCATCGGAGCAAATCGAGGAAGGCGGGGAATTGCATCATGGATTCCCCCCTTCCATTTTTTTGTCCAACAGAAGACGCTGCAGCACTTTGGAAGAAAATCCACAGCCCTATGTGACCTCTGACCTTGTGCCCAAATTCAAAAGAGCAGATGATAACGAAGCGACGGCGGTGTAGACGACAGTCAACAGGATCGACTTAAGTGACTGCGGCTCAAGATTTTACCCGTAAGTGATTGAGCATCATGGATTAAATTGAGATTTCCCGCTAAACCGATGATTCCAGAGAACCGGGAGTGAGGGGGGTATACCCCACTGCCGAACATTCGCAAATCCTGCCCTTTAAGAGCATCGGTTTAATTGTGCCCGCCAAATAAACCCTGCAACGTGACTTTCGGTGCAAGAATTTCCCCACTCGCCCTTCCATTCTTTGGGGCAATGTCGAACAATAATCAAAGTCCGTTGAAACCTTCCGCTTCGCTTCTTTGATGGCCGATGAGTCCAGACAATCCGGCGTTATTTCCCTGCATCGGGCCATCGATCAATACTTCGAGATTGCCCTCTATCTACTTGTGGTGACAGGTTTTGGGACACTCGCCGGGACTAGCGGCGTCGACCTACCCGCGATCTTCCTGGTGGGAAGCGCCTTAGCTATCCGCGGATATCTTCTCGCCACACGCCGCACATTTGTGATTTCGGAACGATGGACCACGCCGCTATCCATCGCTTACTTCGCATTCTTCGCTATTGACTACTTCGCGTTCTCCCGTAGTTTTCTGCCGGCCACGATTCATCTCGCTCTGTTCGGTGTGGTCATCCGCATGTTTTCGCTGCGCCGCGAGCGCGATCACATTACGCTGGCAATTCTCGCGTTCTTGATGGTCTTGGCCTCGGCGGTTCTCACGGTCGACAGTCTCTTCTTGTTTTCGTTTGCCGCATTCATGCTCATGGCGGTCACGGCATTTCTGTTGATGGAAATCCGGCGCTCCGGAATCGCCGCGACCATCCATGCGCGGCATTCCAGCGATCCTCATGAGCATCGCCGCCTGGCAATCGCTTTGGCGCGTACTGCGCCTGCGCTGATGCTGATGATCCTGATCGGCGGAGCAGCGCTCTTCTTTGTCATGCCCCGAATCTCCGCCGGATACTTGGGTGGATATACCTTCGGTACGGACTACTCCTCAGGCTTCAGCGACCACGTGCAGCTAGGCCGAATCGGTCAGATTCAACAATCGAACGCGGTCGTCATGCACATACAAATCGAGGGCGACACGATCGGCCTCTATGATCTGCACTGGCGCGGCGTGTCGCTGGCAGAATTCGATGGGCAAAGTTGGTCAAATCCAAGAGGCCAATACATTCTCTCCCGGCGTCCAGATACCAGTTTCGATCCGCCGCACAATGATGTGCCGATCCAGTTGTATGATGCCGCCAGTCTCGCACGACAGAAGATCATCCATTACCGCGTATTGATGGAGCCGATTGGAACTAACGTCTTCTTCCTCGCTCCCTGGGCGCGCAGCCTGCGCGGAGACTACCGCATGCTCGCCGGCGATTCCGGAGGCGCAGTCTACGACTTCGACTCACAGCATGCGATCAGCCGCTACGAGGCGACATCCGACATCGCTATGCCGCCGCCCGCAGAGCTCCGCAAGGCCGGAAATAAATTTCCCGAGCGCATTTCGGAGACTTATCTGCGCTTACCCGAGCTTGATCCGCGGATCGGGAAACTGGCTGCCGATGTGGCGAAGTCGGCTCACAATGAATACGACCAGGCGAGCGCCATTGAAAACTATCTTCGGACGAGATTTGGATACACGCTGCAGTTGCCGCAGACAGCCGTCAAAGATCCTCTCGCCAATTTTTTGTTTGTGCGCAAACAAGGCCATTGCGAATACTTCGCATCCTCGATGGCGGTGATGCTGCGAACCATTGGAATTCCTTCTCGCGTGGTGAATGGGTTCCGCAGCGACGAATTCAATGACATCACCGGCAGCTATGTCGTGCGCGCGAAAGACGCGCACGCCTGGGTCGAAGCTTACTTCCCCGGTTATGGGTGGCAGACCTTCGATCCGACGCCCGCGGGAAGTGTGGGAACACCGCAAGGATGGAGCCGGCTGGCGCTCTACGTAGACGCGATGGCCTCGTTCTGGCGCGACTGGGTCGTGAGCTACGACGCCTCGAACCAATATGTTTTGGGCAAAGCCGCCATCTCAAGTTCGCGCAATATGTGGGAAGGCGCGCGCGGCTGGGCACGAAACTACTACGCATCCCTGCTGAGGTGGGCGAGGCGCAGCCAGGATCGCGTTCAGAACTCACCTCGCCGCTGGACGATCATCGGAATTGGAATTGTGCTGGCACTTCTGATAATGGCCAATCTTGGGCGCATTGCGCGGCTGTCGCACGAAGCGTGGTTGGGCTCTCACCCCGAACGTTCCCCTGAGCAGTCCGCTTCGATGTGGTACGAGCGAATGACGCGAGTGCTGGCGAAGCATGGGATGCGGAAGCCGAAGGCGGAAACGCCGGAGGAATTCGCAAACCGGATCGAGAACAAGCGTTGGCGCGAGCCGGTCACGCGCTTCACGCGAGTGTATGAGGCCGCACGCTTCGGCAATTCCATCGAAGATGCGCAGCGACTCCCAGAGTTGTACGAGGAAGTCGAAACCGTTACGCGATCCGAGTAGCTCCGGGATAGGCCTGGGCCGGCTCCACTCGTGGCTGCACGCCAAGCTCTTTCAGATAGGCGTCAACACCAGCAGCAGCCTTACGGCCTTCTGAAATCGCCCAAACCACAAGCGACTGTCCGCGCCGCATATCTCCAGCCGCGAACACCCCGGGAATTGACGTCATGAAATTCTCGTCAGTGGCGACATTTCCACGGTTGTCGAGTTGAACTCCCAATTGCTCAATCATTCCGCCGCGAACGGGACCGAGGAAACCCATCGCAATCAGAACCAGGTCGACATCCATCGTGAACTCGGTTCCGGCAATTGGTTCAAACCTCGGCGGAGCACCGACTCGCACTGCATGCAACTGCTTGACGTTCCCACCGGCGTCGCCAGTGAAACTTGCCGTGGCGATACTCCAATCGCGGATGCCGCCTTCTTCGTGCGCACCTTCGACACGAAGTTGCATGGGCCACATCGGCCAGGGCGTTTGTGGTGAACGCTCGTCCGGTGGCTTAGGCATAATTTCGAACTGGTGCACCGAGAGCGGCTTTTGACGATGGCAAGTACCAAGGCAGTCCGCACCCGTGTCTCCTCCACCGATGATCACCACGCGCTTGCCGCTAGCGAGAATCTCGATTGCCGGATCAATCATATCGCCGTGGCAGCGCTTATTTTGCTGCGGGAGAAACTCCATCGCAAAATGAATGCCCTTCAGTTCCCTGCCCGGAACTTTCAGATCGCGCGGGTGCTCAGAACCTCCGGCGAGAACGACAGCATCGAAGTCACGCCGGAGATCTTCGACCAAAACAGTCTTTCCGACTTCAGCATTGGTCACGAACTTCACGCCTTCCGCCGACATCTGCTCGAGCCGGCGGTCGACAATGTGCTTCTCGAGCTTGAATTCGGGGATGCCATAGCGTAGCAGTCCGCCGATGCGGTCCGCCTTTTCGTACACCGTGACGGCGTGACCCGCACGACAGAGTTGCTGTGCAGCGGCCAAACCTGCTGGACCAGAACCCACGATGGCTACCTTTTTGCCACTTTTAAACTTAGATGGAGCAGGCGGGATCCAGCCTTCGAGAAATCCCCGCTCCACAATATTCTTCTCGTTCTGCTTGATCGTAACGGCTGGCTGTGTAATCCCCAGGACGCACGACGCTTCACAAGGCGCGGGACAGATCCGGCCGGTAAATTCTGGAAAATTGTTGGTCGCGTGCAACTGACGCACAGCATCTTTCCAGCGTCCGTGGTAGACAAGATCATTCCAGTCGGGAATGAGGTTGTGCACGGGACATCCGGTCTGACAGAACGGTACGCCGCAGTCCATGCAGCGCGCGCCCTGCTGGCGAAGCTGCTCTTCGGGAAAATCCTGGTAGATCTCGAACCAGTCATTCACGCGTTCGAGAACCGGCCTACGCGGTGCAAGCTCGCGCGAGTAATCCATGAAGCCGGTGGTCTTACCCATGCTGCACCTGCACTTCTGCCATTACGCCGGTCACGGTTTCAGCCGGAGCGTATGCTTGTTCGGTTCGGCCTATGCCGAGCACTCGTTTGAATTCGTGCGGGAAGACTTTGATGAAGCGTGTTACCGCCTCATTCCAGTTGTCGACAATCCATTTCGCGCGCGGACTCCCGGTCAATTCTCCGTGTCTGACGATCAGGCCCCGCACTAGTTGCAGATCCTCAGACTCGATCAGAGGCTCAAGATCCACAGAGTCCCGGTTGCAGCGTTTCTCCGGGAAATCTCCGCGCTCATCGAACACGTAGGCGATTCCGCCGCTCATGCCGGCGGCGAAGTTTCTTCCACACGATCCGAGCACCACAACCAGACCGTTCGTCATGTACTCGCAGCCATGATCGCCAACACCCTCGACCACAGCCGTGGCGCCCGAGTTGCGAACAGCGAAGCGCTCACCGGCTACGCCATTGAAGAATGCCTCTCCACTGGTCGCGCCATACAAGGCGACATTGCCGACGATGATGTTCTCTTCCGGAGCGAAAGTTGAGTCCTTCGGCGGATAAACGATGATGCGGCCGCCGGAAAGTCCCTTGCCGACGTAGTCGTTGGCTTCGCCTTCGAGAGTGATGGTAATTCCCTTCGCGAGGAAGGCTCCCAGGCTTTGTCCGGCTGAGCCGTTGAGATGGATTCTCAGCGTATCGTCAGGCAGACCACCCGAACCGTAACGGCGGGCCACCTCTCCGCTCAACATCGTTCCGACCGAGCGATGCACGTTACGCACGGGCAAACTTATTTCCTGCGGGCTCAGGCTCAATAGAGCGTCGAGCGAGTGCTCGACCAGTTGATGATCCAGTGCTCCATGCAGCCCGTGATCCTGTTTGTGAATGCAGCGTCTCGCGACCCGTGATGGTGTTGGCGGATTGTAGAAGATAGCCGAGAAATCGAGGCCATGTGCCTTCCAGTGCGTGACCGCCGGTTCGACGTCCAGCATGTCGACGCGCCCTACCATTTCGTCGACCGTCCGGAAGCCCAATTCCGCCATGTACTGGCGAACCTGCTCGGCGAGAAAGAAAAAGAAATTGATGACATGCTCGGGCTGCCCCTGGAACTGTCTCCGTAATTCGGGGTCTTGCGTCGCAATGCCTACAGAGCAGGTATTGAGATGACACTTGCGCATCATGATGCAGCCCATGGCGATGAGCGGAGTTGTGGCAAAGCCAAATTCTTCTGCTCCGAGCAGTGCCGCGATGACGACATCGCGCCCGGTTTGCAGTTTGCCGTCGGTCTGCACGCGGATGCGGCTGCGCAGATCATTCAGCAGCAGCACTTGCTGCGTCTCCGCCAGACCGAGCTCCCAGGGAATGCCAGCATGCTTGATGGAACTCAGGGGTGAAGCGCCGGTACCACCCGAATCTCCACTGATGAGCACGACGTCGGCATGCGCCTTTGCGACGCCGGCAGCGACGGTGCCCACTCCAACCTCAGCGACCAGCTTGACCGCAATGCGCGCCTGCGGGTTCACATTCTTCAGGTCGTAAATCAGCTGCGCGAGATCTTCGATGGAATAGATGTCGTGATGCGGCGGAGGTGAAATCAGGCCCACACCGGGGATCGAGTGCCTGAGCCTGGCGATAACTTCGTCCACTTTATGTCCGGGCAGTTGCCCACCTTCGCCTGGCTTCGCACCTTGCGCCATCTTGATTTGGAGTTCGTCGGCATTCACCAGGTAGTTCGCGGTTACGCCAAATCGGGCCGAGGCCACTTGTTTCACGGCGCTGCGGCGCAGGTCACCATTCGGATCAGGCCGGAAGCGCTCCTCATCTTCCCCGCCCTCGCCGGTGTTCGACTTGCCTCCTATGCGATTCATGGCTATCGCAAGCGTCTCGTGCGCTTCTTTGCTGATCGATCCGAACGACATCGCACCGGTCGTAAATCGCTTGACGATTTCTTTCGCGGGCTCGACTTCCTCGATCGGAACAGGTGCATCGCTCTTCTTGAACTTCATCAGACCACGCAGCGTGCACAAATGCGCACTTTGATGATCGATGAGTTCTGTATATTCCTGGAAACTCTTCGCGCTTTCCTGGCGCACAGCGTGCTGGAGTTTGCTGATGGTTTGCGGATTCAGCAGGTGGTATTCGCCGTTCACCCGCTGGTGATATGCGCCTCCGACCGAGAGTTCGGTCTCAAAGTCCATCAGCGGGCGGAATGCATATTCGTGCTTGAACTGCGCCTCGGAAGCGAGAACCGACAGTCCGACTCCCCCCAGCCGGGAAGTCGTTCCGGTGAAGTAAGCATCAACCAGTTCTTTATTCAGACCGATCGCTTCGAAGACCTGCGCTCCCTGATAGCTCTGGAGGGTCGATATCCCCATTTTGGAGAAGGTCTTCAGCAGTCCCTTCTTGATCGCCTTCAGGAAGTGGTTCACCGCGATCTCGGGAGTGATGTTGTCCCCGAGTACCCCGCGCCATGCAAGATTCTCGACGCTCTCGATCGCGAGATAGGGATTGATCGCACTCGCACCGTAGCCGCTCAGCAGAGCAAAATGCATGACCTCGCGGGGTTCGCCAGACTCGGTAATGAGCGCGACTTGGGTGCGGGTTTCTTCGCGCACGAGCAAATTGTGCACGGCGGCTAGCGCGAGGAGACACGGAATCGGCGCGTACTCCTTGTCGACGCCACGATCGGAGAGAATCAACAGAGAATATCCGGCGCGCACCGCCAACGAGGCACGTTGACACAATTCGTCGAGAGCGCGCTTGAGTCCAGCTTCGCCTTCGCTTGCGCGAAACAGTGTGGACAACGTAGTTGCCAGCAGATCGCGGTGGGACACGCGACGCAATTTTTCCAGTTCACGATTGGTCAGCAACGGATGCGCCAGCTTGAGCATGTGACAATTTTCCGGCGCTTCCTCCAATATGTTCCGTTCGCTGCCGATGTAGCTGATCAGCGACATCACCATTTCTTCGCGAATGGGATCAATCGGCGGATTCGTGACCTGCGCGAACAACTGCTTGAAATAGTTGAAAAGGGATTGAGGCTTGTCGGACAGACATGCCAGCGGTGTATCGGTGCCCATGGACCCGATGGGCTCTTCGCCCTTGATTGCGATGGGGCCGAGGATCATCCCTAAATCCTCATCGCTGTAGCCGAAGGCACGCTGACGCCGCAGAAGCGTCTCGGCATCGGGATGGTGCATGCGCGACGGTTCAGGCAACTGATCGATGGTTATCTGATACTCTCGCAACCACTCCGCGTAGGGTTGACGTGAGGCCAGCGTCTGCTTGATCTCCTTGTCAGAGACGATACGGCCCTCGACTGTATCGACCAGGAACATCTTGCCTGGCTGCAGACGTCCTTTTCTCTTCACCTGATCGGCGGGCACGTCCAGCACCCCGGCTTCGGAGGCCATCACGACCAATCCGTCGTGCGTGACGACATATCTTCCGGGACGAAGGCCGTTGCGATCCAAGGTCGCGCCGATGACGCGTCCGTCCGTGAAGGCAATGGCCGCCGGGCCATCCCACGGCTCCATCACACAGGCGTGATATTCGTAGAACGCCCGCTTCTCCGGCTTCATGTGGGGATTCCCCGACCAGGCTTCGGGAATCATCATCGCCATGACGTGTGGCAGACTGCGACCAGCTTGAAGAAGCAATTCCACCGCATTGTCGAAGTTCGCAGAATCGCTGCCGTCGGGCGCGATGATCGGATGCACCTTCTTGAGATCATCGCCAAATAGCGGAGAGCTGAGAAGAGACTGGCGGGCGTGCATCCAGTTCACATTGCCGCGAAGGGTATTGATCTCTCCGTTGTGCGCAATGTAGCGATAGGGGTGCGCACGCTGCCAGCTGGGAAACGTGTTGGTGGAAAACCGCTGGTGAACCAGGCACAATGCGCTGGCTACGTCTGGATCCGCGAGCTCACGGTAGAAATTCGCGATCTGGTGCGCCAGCAGCAAGCCTTTGTAGACGATCGTTCGGCACGAGAACGATGGGATGTAAAACATCTCGGCATTCTCGACACCGGACTCGCGCACTTCGTTCTCCGCGCGCTTGCGGACGACGTAAAGCTTGCGCTCAAAGGCATCTTCATCCATGCCCGCCGGACAGCGAACGAAGACCTGCTGGATGTAAGGCTGCGAGGCGCGGGCTACTCGTCCTATGGCCGAGGCATAGACCGGTGTATCGCGCCATCCCAAAAGGGTGAGCCCCTCTTCCCTGATGATCCGTTCGAGAATTCCTTCGGACTGCAGCCGCTCGTGCTTCTCTACCGGGAGGAAAGTCATTCCGACGCCATAGGCGCCCGGCTTCGGCAGGGTGAACCCAAGCTTTTCGCATTCGCGCGCAAAAAACTTGTGTGGGATCTGAATCAGGACTCCGGCGCCGTCACCGGTTTCTGGATCGCATCCGCATGCGCCACGATGCGCAAGGTTCAGAAGAACCTGGATTCCCTTCTCAATAATGCCGTGACTTTTTTCGCCGGCAATGCTGGCGACGAACCCGATCCCGCAGGCGTCGTGCTCGTGCGCAGGATCATAAAGACCTTGGGCAGGCGGCAGACCATTGGTCGGGTTGAGAGGCGTCATCGTGGACTCCGTTGAGATTTCGCAAGCAGTCAACGTCCGGGTATACCGATGGACTCATGGTCGATGGCACACTCGTGCTGCGAGGGAGAAAACGCGATCTCTTAGTTAATAGCGCCTCAGAGACTGCAAGTACAATGCAGAATTTCGATGCAATCCATGCAAAATTCAGGGCTGCCACAGTGGCGGGGAAATCGCGTAATTAACGAGAGATTGATGAGGAGTTCGCTATAATCTCGTTCAATCCCATGGACTTTGATCAGCTCATCACGTTTTTGGAAGTTGCCCGTCAAGGCAGTTTCTCGCGTGCGGGCGAGAAGGTTTTTCGATCGCAGTCTGCGGTCAGCGCCCAGATTCGTCAACTGGAACAGGAGTACGGAGACCGCCTGCTCGACCGCTCCGGCAAGACAGTCAAGCTCACTCCGGCCGGGCAGATTTTCTATGAATACGCGGAGCGACTGAAGAACCTGCGCGACGAATCGCTCACGGCCGTGGCCGATCATAGCGGTACTCCGCGGGGAACCCTGCGCGTCGGCGCCAACGAGGCGACTTGTCTCTATGTTTTGCCCGAGGTCTTCGCCGAGTACTGCAGGCGATATCCGCCTGTACAGATCAGCATTTATCGCAATTTCAGCTATAAGATCGTTGAGAAGCTCGAAAATGGGGCCGTGGAAGTCGGCATTCTGACCCTGCCGATCCAGTCCCCCAGCCTGAAGATCCAGCCGATTTTCCGGGATAAGCTCATGCTGATGGTGAGCCCGAAGAATCCCTTGGCAAAGTTCAAGGTGGTTCCGGTCAGCGAGATCGCCAAACATCCGTTGCTCTTTCCAAAAACCGGCCACACGCGAAGGCTGCTGGACAAGCTCTTCCGGCCGTACAGCGCGGAACTGCAGGTGAGAATGGAACTTCCAAGCATCGGCATGATCAAGAGTTTTGTCGCGGCCGACCTGGGCGTTTCGCTGATTAGCGCCTCTTTTGCCCGCGACGAAGTGGATTCGGGGCGTGTCAAGTTGATCGACCTGGAGGACGCGGAACTCTATCGCGAGCTTGGGCTTGCCTATCGCCGCGATCGGACTCTGTCTGTGGCTTCGACGGCTTTTGTGGGACTTCTCCGGCAGTTTGCTACGCATATGAAAAAGGCTGACGCGTAGCTTTTAGCCGAAATTTCGATACATTCCATCATTATTTTGAATTTTGCGGTGCCACGGCCGCCGAGTATGCTTTTCTTGGATTCATTCATGAGTACCTCCATTCAGAAGACGAAGCGAATTACATCGACAGGCACAGGCATGTCGACACGAATTACGTGTCTTCTGGAGGACGGGAACGGATGAAGTAAAGCAATCTTAAGAGAGTCACCCGAACCCACCGCCAGAAGCGATCTGGCGGTGGGTTTTTCTTTGCCCCAAAAACTTCTCAGCAATGGAGTGACACCGTGAGCAACGATAAGACGAGCGGAGCGCAGCAGTCCAGCCGATTCGAACAAGATGATCAGGTAGTGGTAATGAAGTTCGGTGGTACTTCGGTCGAGGATGCCGCGGCGATCAAGCGCCTCATCGGCATCGTGCAAAGGCAGGACGATATCCAGCCGGTTATCATCGTTAGTGCCCTGGCGCGAGTTACCGATCAACTACTCGAAGCTGGAAAATCGGCAGCGGCCGGCCATCTGGGATCTGCCCTGGCCATAGTTCGGAATATCTACGTCCGGCACGAAGAACTTGCCGACGCGCTCGTGACGGATCAGGCTTATGTCGCCCTTGATCGCTGCCTGCGTGCCGACTTCCAGACGCTGGAGGCTCTACTTCAGCGTGCTGAAAACTCGCGCGAGCTGGATGCCAAAGCTCAGGATCAGTTGCTCGGATTCGGTGAGTGCTTTTCCAGCCAACTGGTAAACGCGGCGTTGTGCGAAGCAGGGCTGCAGGCAGCACACGTGGATGCGCGATCGTGCATTGTGACTGACGCACGCCACGGGCAAGCAAGTCCCGTGTGGGAGGTTACCAATCAACGGCTCCAGGACACCCTTGGACCCCTCTTGCAAGCCGGGAGAGTGCCGGTTCTGGGTGGCTTTATCGCATCCAGCAGCGAAGGCGTTCCAACGACGTTGGGCCGTGGCGGATCGGATTTCACCGCCGCCATCGTGGGGGCGGCGCTCGGTGCATCGCGGATTGAGATATGGACAGATGTCGACGGTGTCATGACGACGGATCCGAAGCTCTGCTCCGATGCCCGCGTCATCCGGAAAATGAGTTTCGATGAAGCGGCAGAGTTGGCGCACTTTGGAGCGAAGGTCTTGCATCCGGCGACGCTCGTACCGGCAATCCGCGAGAACATTCCCGTGCATGTCTTGAATTCGCGGCTTCCGGAGGGCGAAGGCACGGTCATCGTGGCGAGGGCAATAACTTCGCACCGAGTCAGCGCGATTACGGCAAAACGTAACGTGGCTGCAGTTGAGATCTCATCGCCGCACGGAATCGATGCGTCCAAACTCGGAAAAGTATTTGCGGCATTCGATGAACATTCTTGTCCGATCGACGTGGTGGGAGCATCGCTGGGTCGCATCTCGCTGCTGGTCAGCTCCAGCTCTGCGCTTCCGAACATTGCCGCGAAGCTTCGCGACGATGCCGATGTGCGTTGGGAGAATCATCGTGCGTTAGTCTGCCTGGTGGGAGAGAACATTCGCCGCGATCCAGCGGTTGCTGGACGGGTTTTCGCAACTATTTCTGATCTGGACGTGCGCGTTCTCTGTCAGGGCGCGTCAGACCGATCCATTTCCTTCCTGGTCGAGGAATCAAAGGTGGAGGAATCCGTGCAGCGACTGCACCGCGTGTTCTTCCCGAGGGCGGAAGCTGTTCGAGATTGGGGTGTTGCCTCTACCGCCTTCTGCCAGGCAGGCTAAGCTTTTCAGACTCCGCAGTCGGCGCTTTCTGCAGCCGACAACACTGGCACCGCGGGAGCTGGCTCGATGATGTGCAGTCCGCACTCGGTTTTGGCGAAGCCAGGCCATCTTCCGGCACGCGGATCTTCTCCCGGGCGGATGGCGCGCGTGCAATGCGTGCAACCGATGCTGGGATAATCCTGATTGTGCAATTCGTTGTAAGGCACATCATGATCGTGGATGTAGCGCCAGACCTGCTTTGAGGTCCAGTCGACGATCGGATTGATCTTGACTAAGTTGAATTTCGAATCCCACTCGACTCTTCGCGCACCCAACCGTACGGACGTTTGATCCCTGCGGATACTGGTGATCCACGCCTTCAAGTCGCCGAGCTTCCGGCGCAGCGGTTCGACCTTTCGCAACTGGCAGCAAAGATCGGGATCTTTGCCCCACAATGCCGCGCCTTGTGTTCGCTCCTGCTCTTCGGGTGAGAGAAGCGAATAAACTCTTTCGATTGTGGTCTCGTAGCGCTCTTCGATCTTGTCCATCAGCCTGTAGGTCTCAGGAAACAGGAACTCGGTATCGACGGTAAAGACCCGGAAATCGGGGCGCACGCGCGATGCCATGTCGATGATGACCATCCCTTCGGCTCCGAATGCTGAAGAGATGGCGACCGTATTTCCGAAGGTCTCAAACGCCCAAGCCAGCGTCCGCTGCGGCGTCCAACTCTCCGCCGCGCGATAGAGCTCTTCACCCTGAAAATCCTTCAGATGCTGAAGAGAAGTGTGTTTCTGATCTTTCATGCGACTGGCTCCTGCACAGTTATGGATGGTTGGGAATAAGAATCGACGAATACGGAGGATGAAGTACCTTCGGAAACTGGCTGTGCCAACTCCGAAATCGCAGCGTCGGACAGTCGAACAACTTCTCCGACAACCAGAAGCGTCGGCGACGCAAGCTCTGGCGCGTCAGATAACGCGCTGACCGTTGTCCGGTATACCGTTTGCTGTTTGGTTGTTGCCCGCGAAATGATGGCGCAGGGGGTATCTCCCGGCAATCCGGCGTCCCGCAGGTTTGCCCAGTTCCTGGCATGATTCTGCCCGGGCATGTAGATCACAAGCGTGGCGCCGCTTCCAGCCAGCTTTGCCCAGTTCGCCGCCTCGCTGCCGCTGGCCTGGTGCGCCGTAATAAAAACGACCGCGGAGGATAATCGCCGGTGCGTAAGCGGAATCTCTGCAGAGGCGGCCGCACCCAACGCTGACGTAACTCCAGGGACGATCTCGTACGCAACTCCGGCCTTGCGCAAGGCCTCGATCTCTTCGCCAGCGCGGCCGAAAATCATAGGATCACCAGACTTCAGACGAACGACTTGCAGTCCAGAATCAGCCAGCGCAATCATCAGGAAATTGATCTCTTCCTGCTGTATTCTCTTGTGGCCGCAGCGCTTCCCCACGTTGTGAAACTGTGCCGACGGTCGGACGTAGCGCAGAATCTCCGGCGCGACCAGATCGTCATACAGAAGTGCATCGGCCGCCTGCAGAAGACGCGCCGCCTTCACCGTCAGCAAATCAGGATCTCCCGGCCCTGCACCCACTAGATAGACTTTGCCGCTCATGCGCCTTCCCCTTTTGCCGCGAGCTCGAATTCCTCGGCCAGAGCTGCTTCAACCGCTTCCCTGCTGGCGAGTGAGTGCAACAACTCCAACTTACGTTCCTTGTCGAGATCGCTGGCCAGGATGAGCTTTCTGGTTTCGCCCAATTCCGCGACCCACGACTCGTATCCGGGACCAAACTGTTTTTCAAGTTGCTGGCGGATTTTCTGCGCGAGTGACGGACTCTGCCCTGCCGTTGAGACTGCGATCTGCAAATCTCCCCTTCGCACTACGGATGGATAGAAGAAGTCGCAAAGATCGGGCACATCCACTACATTGCACAACACTCGGCGTTTCTGAGCCTCGTGATAGATCCGCTCGTTCAGCGTGCGTGACGCTGTCGCGACAACCGCGAGGAAGACTCCATCCAAATCTTTCTCAGTAAACAAACGAAGACTGAGGTCGATTTTGCCCTGACGCGCCCAGTCGCGCACCGTGGGAGTGGCTTCCGGTGCGATCACGTGAATAAGGGCGCCGGTTTCGAGTAGACCGGCGATCTTCGGCTCGCCAACTTTGCCCGCGCCCACAACCAGGCAATTCCGGCCGCTAAGTTTCATAAACATAGGGAAAAGGCTAGTCACCTGCACCTCCTGCGAGTTGCGTCAAAGTGTGAGCACTCGGTAAATCGCGCGCGACTGCCGGAACCATGTCGCCGGCAAGAAAATGCCTCAATTGATCGTCGCTGTGGCGCGCAAAAAAATGTCGTAGATTCTCACCGGCCTCGCGATCTTCTAGATAACGCGACAGCAGCCGTTCCAGTGCCTCTGGTACATCGGTTGCCAGGCAACGGTATCCCACTGGACGGGCTGTGGACTGATGCAGTCCGAGCGCCCCACCCACGCAGAAGTAGTAGGCATCGAGCAAGCGATCATCGACTTTGATCTTTTTTCCTTCGATGCCGACGTCGGCAATCCAATGCTGGCCACAGCTGTTGGGGCAGCCCGTGACGTGCAACTTCAGGTGCTGATCAAAGCCGGGCAAACGGTCTTCCAGTTCCTCAACGAGCCACCGCGAAAAGCTCTTGGTTTCCGTGATGGCAAGTTTGCAAAACTCGGTCCCGCTGCAGGCGACGGTTCCTCGCGCGAACGGCGAGCTATTGACTGGGAAGCTAATCGCATCCAATTCCTTCGCGAGGTCGTCCGCGTCGATGGTAGGGACGTTAGCGATCAACAAATTCTGCATGCCGGTTGCTCGAAGCTCTCCACCGGCAAAGCGCTCGGCTAGATTCGCCGCCGCATGCATCTGATCGGCGTTCAGGCGTCCGCGGAGGACGACAGCTCCAACGTAGGAAAGACCGGCCTGTTTCTGCGGATGAATACCAACGTGATCCCGGTACACGTCGTTGGGGGCGTGCTCTTCCGCAGCCGGATCTAGCTGAAATCCAATTCGATCCTGCACCTCACCGAGAAAACGCTCAGCGGTCCATCCATGCTTGAGAAAGAGAAACTTAAGGCGTGCACGTTCCCGATGTTCCCGCAAGACTTCTGAGTCGCGGAACAGTTCGGCAATCCCTTTGACCACTGGGACAACCTGGTTCCAGCGGACAAACGCATTCAAGCGTGCACCGAGGTAAGGCTCGGCCGAGAGTCCACCCGCAACGCGAAGCGAGAACCCGACTTCGGGCTTGCCATTGAGGATTCGGGTGATTGCAGTCAGACCGATATCGTTGATCTCAGGATAGGAGCACCAGGAGCAGCACCCCGCGATGGAGATTTTGAATTTTCTGGGAAGATTGTAGAAATCCGCATTGCCTGCAAGTAGCTGTGAAATCTCAAAGGCCAGCGGAGACGCATCGACAATTTCGTCGGCATCGACGCCGGCGACCGGGCAACCGGTGACGTTGCGAGCTACATCTCCGCACGCCCCTGTGGTATTCAGACCAACTTGCCATAGACCTTCCAGGACTTTCGGTAAGGATTCGATTGTGACCCAATGGAGTTGGATATTCTGGCGAACGGTGAGGTCGGCGATCCCGTTGGCATAACGATGTGTCAGATCTGCGATAGCACGCAATTGCCGGGAGGTGAGGATTCCATTTGGAATTCGGATACGGACCATAAACCGCTGCAGCGCGCGGCCCTCGCCACCTTTTCCACCAGTGACTCCCCCGCCATCTCCCTGCGTGTAAACGCCCCACCAGCGGAAGTAGGTTCCAATCCATTCGGGAGGAATCGAGTCGAAGCCGTCGCGAGCGAAGCGGCGGATCTCGTCCAGTCCGTCCCACGGATTCTTCGCGCGTTTCAGGCGCTCAGCTCGCTGGGCTTTGGTCTCTTTCACTTGTATTGAACTTGTCATTGTGATTTCTCGCGCAAATAAAAAACCCACCGCCAGGATCATCTGGCGATGGGTTGATGAGTGCTTATCTTAAGAAAAAACTCTTAGGTCAGCAGCCTCCCCGCGCCAGAGCACACGCATGCACAACAACAACAAGTGCAGCAGCACATCGCGCGAAGATTGGAGCTATCTGACATTCGAGGTTAAATTCTATCGAGCCCTACCGAGCCCGTCAACAATCTCTCGTAACCTTTGGATTCAAACTTTGCATGAAAAGGATCAGATATTTTGCTCGCGGCAGATCCGCGGAGCCGACTACGTAGAATCAGCAACTTAGACTCGAAACAAATGTTGAGCGATAATCCTTGGTTGCCAAAAATCAGTCCAGCTATCGAAGGCCTCTTGAGAAAGGTACATTCTTGTCTATGAAGCATGTTTTGCCTTCCCTGATGTTCGCCATTCTTCTTTATAGCGTTTCCTTTGCTCAAACCACGCCGAGTAATTCGTACAAACAAACGGTAGATCGATTGGACACATTAGCGCACCAGGCCGAAACCGAATGGCGTTTTCATGCCGATATTCCGCATCCAGAAGATCCGTCCATCAGCGATTCAGATTGGGGCTCTTTCACCGTGAAGCACACCCAAAACGGACAGGCTGACAATCCTGAGCACTGGACCGGAACGCGAGTTTTTCGTCGCTGGATCCAGATTCCCGACAAGATCAACGGATATGCGACCCAGGGATCGCGCGTGGATCTCAGCCTAAAATTCACCAGCCCTGACAAGCTAATGATCACGGTTTTCTCGAACGGCTCCGTTCTGTATCGCGGCGACGATGACAACATCGTTCCGGTGCTGCTCACCGAAATTGCTCAGGCTGGCCAGAGATTCCTAATCGCGGTCCGCGTGGTTGCCGAAGAAACGACAAACGCAAATTTCGCCCAGAGCGAAATCACCATCGAGCCGCCAAAGTCGCGCCCCAGCCCTGCCTTGCTTCGCCTGCAGCTATTGGCAGCACGTCCGATTATCGCGGCTTATGAAGAAGGGAAAGCTGAGCGAGAGAGACAGTTAGAGGACGCGGCAGCAGCGATCAATTTTGCCCCGCTCGACAAAAACGATCAGGAGGGTTTCGATGCATCTCTCACGGCAGCTCAAACCAAGCTCGAAGTGCTGAAGCCATGGCTGCAGCAGTTCACGGTTCGCCTCGTCGGAAACTCACATATCGACATGGCCTGGCTGTGGCCCTGGACCGAAACCGTTGAGGTTGTTCGCAATACCTTCCAAAGCGTGCTCGACCTCATGCGCGAGTATCCGGATTTCAAGTTCACAATGTCCTCAGCGCGTGCTTACGAGTGGATGCAGGAGAAATACCCCGACCTTTTCAGCCAAATTGAGCAGCGCGTAAAGGAAGGCCGCTGGGAGATTATTGGCGGCATGTGGGTGGAACCAGATCTGAATATGCCGGACGGCGAGTCCCTCGTGCGTCAGATTCTGGTCGGCAAACGCTACTTCCAGAAGAATTTCGGTGTCGATGTGAAGATCGGGTGGAACCCCGATTCCTTCGGATACAACTGGCAGCTGCCACAGATTTACGCAAAATCGGGCATGGGTTATTTTGTGACCCAGAAACTTCTATGGGCGCACGAATTCACGACATTCCCCTACAAACTTTTCTGGTGGCAGGCACCGGACGGCAGCCGTCTGCTCACTTATTTTCCGCACGATTATGCCGGCGGAATCGACGCCGAGCCGCTCGCCACCGATCTCTCGGTTTGGATGCCGTCGATCTACGCGAGCAAACTCACAGACAGCCCCGAGATGATGCATCTGTATGGCGTCGGCGATCACGGGGGTGGACCAACCCGCGTCATGCTCGACCACGCGGACCAACTCAGAGCTCCTGAAACGGTTTATCCCAAGCTTCAATTCAGTTTCGCGCGCGACTTCTTCAGCGACATGGAAAAGAAGATGCCCTCGATGCAAGTCCCGACATGGAATGGCGAACTCTATTTTCAATATCACCGCGGGGTCTTCACCACACAGGCGGAGACGAAACGCATGATTCGGCGATCCGAAGAAAATGTGCTGAATGCCGAGAAGTTTGCATCCCTTGCGTCGTTATACGGCAAGCCCTATCCGGACAACATGGAGCAGATATGGAAAAACCTGCTCTTCGACCATTTTCACGACATCATGCCAGGTTCAGGTATCGCGGTGAATTATCTCGATGCTAAGCGAAATCTGGAAAACGTCGACCGGGCGGCGAACGACATTACTCGATCATCCTTGAAAGAAATCGCAGCTCATATCGACACGCACAGCGAAGGTGTGCCGCTCGTCCTGTTTAATTCCCTTTCATGGTCGCGAACCGATGTTACCGAGCTTGAGGCGCAATTGCCGGCTCCCGCCAAACAGATCGAGGTCGTCGATTCCAGCGGAAAGAAGGCTGAAGCGCAATTGCTCGCCATGGACGCAGACACGCACCGCGCTCGCTTTCTACTATTGGCGGATACGCCTTCACTCGGATATCACACGTATTTCGTTCGGGGGGCGACTAGCGCACCGCCGGTGCATTCGCTCCTGAAAGCGTCAAGCGACACGCTGGAAAACGAGTTCATTCGTGTGAAAGTCGATCCTCAAACAGGATGCATGACCAGCCTCTTCGATAAGCGCAGCGGCACGGAGTCTCTCGCCCCTGCGGAAACCGATACAGGGGGACCGAAGAACTCGATTTGCGGGAATCTTTTGCAGACCTTCGTCGATAAACCCAAGCAATGGGACGCGTGGAACATCGACGCGGACTTCGAAAAGCAGCACTGGGATCTTGATAAAGCGGACGAGGTGAGACTCGTCGAGTCCGGCCCGCTACGGGCAGTGATACGGGTGAAGAATCATTTTCAGAATTCAACGTTCATTCGCGACATCACCCTCTACGCAGGCGTTCCGCGCGTTGACGTGAAGATGCAGACCGAGTGGCACGAAAAGCACATCCTGCTGAAGGTTGCATTTCCGGTCAGCGCTCATAGCGACCAAGCGACCTACGAAATTCCTTTCGGATCCGTGGAACGCCCCACGACGCGCAACACGCCCGCGGAACAGGCTCAATTCGAAGTTCCAGCCCAGCGCTGGGCCGACCTTTCTGACGCCAAACACGGGCTCAGCCTGCTTAATGATTCCAAATACGGATATGACGCCAAAGGCAACGTTCTGCGGCTGTCGCTATTACGCTCTCCCGAATACCCCGATCCGCACGCCGATGAGGGTCATCATGAGTTCACCTATTCTGTCTACCCGCATGGCGGCGGATGGAAAGAGGCCCTCACGATCCGGCAGGGATACGAATTGAATTACAAGCTGATTCCGCTCGCGGTTGACAATCACCAGGGAACTCTGCCGCCTGAGCATTCGTTTTTGCAAGCGAAGGCTGACAACGTGATTGTGACTGCAGTAAAGAAAGCGGAAGACGAAAACGCGCTGATTCTGCGTTTCTATGAGTGGGCTGGCAAGACGGGAGATGCCGTTTTCCAACTTCCCGCCGGCGCACAGTCTGCGTCCGAAACCGATCTCATGGAGAGACCGACAGGCAACGCGACTCTCAACAACTCCGAACTGAGAGTTGCGACGAAGCCCTATGAGATCAAGACCGTGAAAATTAAGTTCTCCGAACAGCCGCCAGCTTGGGCACAACCATGACCCAGAAAGGTTCGGGTCCGTATCTTGGCGTCGACATCGGGGGGACCAAGATTGCCGTCGGAGTTGTAGACAACGAGGGCAAAATCCTGGCGCAATCCCGAGCTCCGATGGTGGCGAACGGGACGGCAGAGGCCGGCTTTGACGCTGTCGACCATGCGATCCATTCTATGATCGAGACCGACGCTGCACGGCAAGTCCAGGGTATCGGCATCTGTGCGCCCGGTCCTCTCGATCCGCACACCGGGGTCGTCCTCAATCCACCGAACGTTCCCTGCTGGCGGAATTTTCCGCTCGCGGCGAGGGTCGGTGCGAAATACCGCGTGCCAGTAAAAGTCGACAATGACGCCAATGCCGCCGCACTCGCCGAGACGCGCTGGGGGGCAGCCCGCGGCTACAAGTATGTTTTTTACGCAACTATTGGAACTGGGATTGGAACAGGTATCGTCTTGGACGGATCCGTTTATCACGGAAGTACGGGCTCAGCCGGCGAAGGCGGGCACGTAAGCATCGATTATCACGGACCACTCTGTGGCTGTGGCAAGCGCGGATGTATTGAGATTCTCGCGGCAGGACCGGCGATTGCAAAACGAGCACGCGCAAAACTGGCCGCGGACCCTTCGCGACACTCAGCGATTCTCGATCTTGTCAACGGCGATCTCGGATCGGTCACGACTGAGAAGGTAGCGCAGGCGTACGCCTCTGGAGATCTCATTGCTGGTGAAGTTCTCACAGAAACTGCCGATCTTCTGACCGCATGGCTCGGCAATATCGTGGATCTATTCGATCCCGACGTCATAGTCATCGGCGGAGGCGTTGCCGCCATGCTTCGTCCATTCTTCGACGGCATCAAACAGCATCTTCCCAAGTGGTGCGTCAATCCAAGAGCCAATGAGATACCACTCTTAATGGCTCACTACGGAGCCGATGCGGGTATTGCCGGAGGCGCTGCCCTTTGCGCAATCTGACATCTCTCCTCGTTCTCATCTCTTCTTCAGAGGAAATGAAATGCAATCATTCAAAACCGTAATGTTCGCAGCGGCTGTCGCTTTTTTTGGATTTACATCGCTTCCGCTCTGCGGACAAGACCTGCCGAAAGCTCCTCAGTCCGAGGTTTTCGCTCTCACTCCGGAGCTGGGACCATTCACCGAGCCATCAATCGCGGTGAACGCCTCCGATCCGAAACAGGTAGTTGCGGTCTTTCAGGACAACGTTCACGCATCGTACTCCGAAGACGCTGGCCATACCTGGCATGCGGCCGAAGGAGTCGCTCCCAAGAATTACAGGGTCTCCGGGGATGTCTCGACTGTTTTCGACAACCAGGGTCATGCATTCGTCTGCTATATCGCCTTTGATAAGTTGGGGACATTCAATTACTGGGCACATGGCGCAACGCGCAATGGCATCTTCGTGCGCCGGTCTCTCGATGGCGGCAAGAATTGGGAGGCCGCAGACATTCCGGTTGCGGAGCAACCGACTGCGCCGGGCATCCCTTTTGAAGACAAGCCGTATATTGTCGCTGACACGACCAAGAGCAAGTTTTCCGGCAATCTCTACATCGGATGGACGCGCTGGCGCTTGACTGATTCACAGATGGTAATTTCACGATCCGTCGACGACGGCAAAACCTGGTCGCAGCCGGTCGAAATCGACGCTCATCCCGGATTGCCTCGCGATGATAACGGCGCTGCCGAAGGATTTGACGGGGCCGTCGCGCCGGATGGCACGCTCTATGCCATCTGGAGTCAGGGCGACGACATCATGATGACGGCTTCGCGAGACGGCGGCAAAACCTTTTCTCATGCCCGCGCGATCATCCATACGGCTCCTATCATGTTCGCGATCGACACCCTCGAGCGCGCCAATGGATTCCCCCAGATTGCGATCGATCCGAAAAACAACCGCCTGTACGTAACCTGGAGCGACTACCGCAACGGCGACATCGACGTTTTCCTTTCCAGTTCCAGCGACCGCGGCAAACACTGGACAGCCCCGATGCGGGTCAACAACGATCCCGTCCACAATGGCGCCGAACAATTCTTTCAGTGGCTCGCCGTCGATCCCACCGACGGGTCTGTCAACGTGATTTTCTATGATCGTCGGCGCGATCCACAAAATCGCAAGCAGATAGTTGTGCTTGCGCGCTCCACGGACGGCGGACATTCGTTCAACAACTACGCCTGGACCGAGACTCCATTCGAAGCCGGGGCCGTTTTTTTTGGTGACTACAGCGGACTAGCAGCCTACGGCGGGCACGTGTATGGCGTGTGGACTGAGAAACCCGTGGCTGCACCTACGCCGGAAACGAAAGCAGACACAAAAGAGAAATCTGAGGACACCAAGGAAGCGAAACCGCAGGTTCGCGGGACAGTCGTTAAGGTCGGAATGGCAGATTTCGACAACACCCGTCCCTGAGAGTCACTCCAGCAGGATCACTCACGGACAAAACGGCCTCGACCTCGCCCCATCGAACCACGGTTCAAATTCCGGCGAACACCCAGGCATCCGGTGTCATCTAATCTCGCGAGAGCCTCCCATGGGTCTGGATCTGGATCACGTAACGAAACCCGCGAAGAAGTTGCGCAAATTGCTGCAGAAGATGCCGAGTGACCCGACACCCGAGGAAATTCATAGCTTTCGCACCAATGCCCGAAAATTCGAGGCAACGCTGCGAACCATCCCGATCAAGCCTGGTAAGGCATTCAAACCTCTTTTTCGTCTCCGCAAGCGAGCTGGCAAGGTCCGCGACATGGATGTTCTTACTTCTTACTCCATGAACCTATCGTGCCACGGGCAGCAGAAAGGACCAGAAGGAGAATGCTCAGTCCGGCTCCTCGAGCACCTCGGTGCTAAACGGCGTAAACAGGCCACAAAGTTTTGTGCCGAAGCAGACCAGTATTCCCGTCAGCTGCGCAAAAACCTGAAGAGTGCTGCCTTTAAACTTGCGAAAGAGGCGACTGAAAACCAGCGAGCAAAGAACCATCAGGTGTCCGCTCGGGCCACAACCTCAGCAGTGGAACTCCTACAGGAGTTAGCCTACCCGCCCCGGTTCACCAAAAGGAATTTGCATCCCTACCGGCTGAAGGTTAAGGAATTGCGGAATGTGCTTCGGCTTGCCGGAAACGGCAAAGGAGCGGATCAGGACTTCATTGAGCGGCTCGGAGATGTAAAGGACGCCATTGGAGAATGGCACGATTGGGAGGAGCTTCTGGCGATTGCTATTGACCTCCTCGACCACTCCGGTTGCGCTCTTCTCGGGGGAATTAAGGAGACAACCGATATCCGATTTCAGCGTGCGGTTTCAGTCGCGGAACAACTGCGGAAGCAATACATTCGACCCTCTTCCGGGCGGGGCTTATCGAAGCGGCATCCTAAACTCGCTGAATCCGTGTGGTCCGCCACATCTTCTCTGGCTGCCTGATTTCAGAGATTTACGCTGCGGGTTCGCTTAACGCTGCAACTCTCGCGGACCGATGGGCACCTAATCTCCCCGGTCGCGCTGTAATCGATCGCGGGGCACAGAACAATTGTTCGCGGCTAGGCCAAGAGAAAACTATGAATCGACGCACATCCAAGAATCGCATTCGCTATGCAGTTGTAGGTCTGGGTCATATCGCGCAGGTTGCAGTTTTACCTGCATTCAAGACTGCTCGCAATTCGGAATTGTTCGCGCTGGTCTCGGACGATGCCGCTAAGCTTCACTCTTTGGGCAAGAAATACAAGATCGATCATCTCTACTCCTACGACGACTACAGCCGCGCACTCTCAAACGTGGATGCAGTCTACATAGCTCTGCCGAACCACTTGCATCGGGAATACGCGGTACGCGCAGCCGCGGCTGGCGTCCATGTTCTCTGTGAAAAGCCGATGGCTCCCAGTTCCGAAGATTGCCACGCCATGATCAATGCCGCGCACCAAAATCGCACCAAGCTTATGATTGCTTACCGCCTCCATTTTGAGGCGGGCAATCTTGAGGCGATCAAGCTCACCAACAACGGCAAGATTGGCGAACCAAGATTCTTCAGCTCAGAATTTGCGCAGCAGGTTGCCGACAACAATACGCGTATCAACGAAACACCACATCGCGGAGGAGGGCCGCTCTACGATATGGGCGTCTACTGCATCAATGCCGCGCGCTATCTGTTTCGCTCCGAGCCCCTCGAAGTCACGGCGCTGGGGGAGAGCCAACGCGAAAGACGTTTTGCGAAGGTCGAGGAGATGGTCTCAGTTGCCATGCGGTTTCCCGAAGAACGGTTGGCCGTATTTACCTGCAGCTTTGGTGCCTCGGATGTGAGTCGCTACACGGTGGTCGGCAGCAAGGGGAGCTTTCGTGCCGATCCTGCCTATGAATACGCTGAAGGCATACGCCTTGAGGTCATCAACGGTGATAAGACGAGAGTCAAAACCTTCCCCAAACGAGATCAGTTCGCTGCTGAGCTGATGTATTTTTCAGATTGCATTCTCCGGAATAAAGAACCAGAACCTTCCGGATTCGAGGGACTCGCCGATATCCGGATCATCGAAGCCATTTACGAGTCCATCCGAACACGAAGAACCGTACCGATTCGTGGAGTCCCGGTCAAAGAAAGACCGAGCCGCGATCAGGAGATTCGCCGTCCCGCGCACGACAAGCCAGAGGTGATCCACGCGCATCCCGCTTCTCGCGAAGCCGCCTGACGCGATTCCTCGCAAGCTTAACTCCGTCACTCGGTAGAAATCGAAGTCTTTGGCGAACCTACCGATGCGAGTTGCGGCGAGAGTGTAAAGGGTCGATTTAACGTAATGCTCATCTCCGTGTGGCTGGGAAGGACCACGTCTTGTCCTTTTCTTGTCAGCAGAAAGATGCCGGAGACGGCGGTACTGACGATGCGGGCGGTACCGGCCGTGGAGGCGTCAGTTGCGGTTGAGATGATGGCTTCAATCACAAACTGAGTTGTATCATCTGCC
>Ga0209168_10000403_pt1 | contig 43719 bp, 42 predicted proteins | sample Coa_R1_FD_187156 | JGI IMG/M metagenome (GOLD analysis project Ga0209168, IMG submission 187156) | Surface soil microbial communities from Centralia Pennsylvania, which are recovering from an underground coalmine fire - Coalmine... | ecosystem: Environmental > Terrestrial > Soil > Unclassified ...
GCGCTTGATTCGGTAACGACGAAGGGATTCGGCAAGACCCAGCCCGTTGCTTCCAATGACACCGCGGAGGGCCGGCAGCAGAATCGGCGCGTGGAATTGGTGATCTCGGGCGAGGTGATTGGCACAGCGATTGGCAGGCCTGTCGCATCGCGGTGATTGGGAGCGAGTGTGTTGCGGGTGAGCGCCGAGGCTCACCCGTTCCGTTTGGCCATGACTGTGCTCTAAGAAATTGTGTTCCACAGGGTGTCGACGCCTACCGCTTGGAAACGCGAGTCACCAGTAACAAACCGGGATCCAGCGTCCAAGGCGGGTAGGGTCTACTTCCGGACCACAGCTACGGAGGCGGCACCTTCAATCGGAGGAAGACGGCGGTGGGGCTCGCCTGCAAGGGCGGGCCCTCCCCACGTTTTGCCAATATTCAACAAGTCCGATTATCGCCGCCTGTCGCGTGAGGTCAAAACAAGAACGCCAAGGAAGGAAGAGAGTCGATGATGACCTCCGGGACCATTCTGGTGGAGAAAGACACACTCCGTCCGTCTTGCTTCCAACTCGAAGACGACCCTACCCAAATGCGCCTGGATGCCAGTCACCCACTATCTGACTTCGTTCGAACTCGAAAGAGAGGTCAGCGGCCGCGGGGTAGATCTTCTTTTACATGGCCCTGTTCTGACGACGACCGCCTTCGGATTCGACTGGGTCAGATAAGCCATGCAGCACTGAGTCGCCTCATCACGAACACCAAACTTCAAGAATGCAATTCTCTCGAAATAGACGCCGTGACGCTGTCTGAGCAGAGCGCAGATCTGAAATGAAGCAGTTGCTCTCCTCTCTGCCCACCACACAAGTGAGCACATTTGAACAGCAAGTTTACTGGCAATCGTTTACGATTAACGCGGTAGCATCACTGAGTAGGGACCTCTGTTATACATTCACTGTCAGGATAGCCACAATAACTGAGTCAATTCTTGAGAGGGATTAATCTTCATCGAAAGTATCATCTTGGGAGCCGGTAAGTAACTGTGAGTTTCACGTCCGATTTCTCATGACGCTGCAACACCTGTCCTCCTCGAACTATGACGCAATCATCTTCTTGTCTATCTACAAGGCCCCACTACAATGAGCGTGCCTCGACGTCACTGCCGACACTCGTAACTCCCGGCGTCCGTAAAACGGTCGCTTATATGCTCAGCCGGTCGTTGCGCACTGACTGCAGACTATTGCTCCTAACGACGAGGTACAGCGTTTCGCCGGCGGGGTTCGACTCCGGCCGTATTCAGGGGCTCTTTTGGAGGAGGATTAGTGGAAAATACATTCATTCCGTTTCACCGGCCCTCGGTAGGTCAACCCGAGATTGATGGAGTCGTGGCGGCTCTGAAGGCCGGCTGGCTAAACTCAGGGCCGCGGGCGGCACAGTTTGAAGAGGAGTTCCGGAGTTATGTCAGGGCTCCTTTTTCCTTAGCGGTGAACTCCGGCACGGCAGCTATGCACCTGGCCTTGGCTGCACTGGGCGTGGGTCCAGGCGATGAGGTCATTACAACTTCCCTGACATTCTGCGCAACGGTAAACTGCATCGCCCATATTGGCGCTAAACCCGTTTTGGCGGACGTTCGACCCGACTGCAATATCGATCCGGATTCCATTGCTGAGAAGCTTAGCGAGCGGACCCGCGCTTTGGTCCCAGTACATTTCGCGGGCTTGCCATGTGACATGGATGCGATTTGGCGAATCGCAAGAAAGAATAACCTATTTGTCATCGAAGATGCCGCGCATGCTGTCGGGTCTCGTTATCATGGCTCACCGATTGGTGCTGTGGGTGCCGCCCAAAGTCATGCGAGTGACGCCGTAGCATTCAGTTTTTACGCCACTAAAAATCTGACAAACGGCGAAGGAGGCATGCTGACCGCCGCGAGCCAGGAACTCGCGGACAAAGCCCGCGTTCTTTCCTTGAACGGAGTCTCGAGAGATGCCTGGAATCGGTATTCGGAGTGCGGCAGTTGGTACTACGAGACAGCGGAATGCGGCTTTAAGTACAACCTGAGCGATATCCAAACTGCGTTGGGCATTGCCCAGTTACGGCAACAGGAGGACTTCCTGACGACGCGGACCGCGTACGCCAACTTTTACAATGAGCAGTTCTCCGGGATTGAGGAAGTCGAGATCCCCAGCGATTCCGCGAACTGTCGCCACGCCTGGCATCTTTATGTACTTAAATTGAATCTTGGGAGGCTTACGGTCACCCGCGCGCAGTTTATCGACGCGCTTCGCGAGAAGGGCATCGGCGCCAGCGTTCATTTCATCCCAATTCCAAAGCACCCGTTCTTTGCTCCCTACGCAGACGACCAGCGGAATCACTGCCCGAGAACAGTGGAAATGTATCCCCGCCTGGTGTCATTGCCCTTGTATCCCGCAATGAGCACGGCAGAAGTCGAAAGGGTGGCAGACGGCGTCAAGTCCGTCGTTGAGCGGCACAGGAGTACGGCCATGGCAATGGCAGTCTGATGCAACCATGAAGCCCTTTTTGCGTCGATCTCTCATCCTTTCCATATACGTCGTGCTGGCTGCGGCGTCTCTGTTCTCGGCCTGTCTCTTACGATTCGACTTAGAGCTTCCGCCGTCCCAGCAACATTCATTTCTCGTGGCGTTGGCGGTTCTTCTTCCCGCCAAGGTGGTAGTCTTTTATCTGCTCGGCGTGCATCGCATCTATTGGCGCCTGGTCGGGATGTTCGATCTTCTTCGCCTGATGTTTGCGAACGCCGTGGCGTCATTCGTCGCTGCGGTTGGCATTGCCGTGATTGTCGGCTCCGCATTCCCGCGGTCGATTTACCTGTTGGATTTCATCGTTTGCTTTCTCCTGACTGCGTCCTTGCAGTTCGCGAGAAGGCTCTATACGGAGTTCTTTGCGGTTACTCCCGGCAGCACGCGAAAGAAGCGAATTCTCATTTACGGAGGGGGCATTGCCGGTCTCACTCTCGCCAAGGAGATCCGTGGTAATTCCGCGTTGGGGATGAAGGTCGCCGGCTTTCTGGACGATGACCCCGCCAAGTGGCACACCACGCTCGCAGCGGTGCCGGTATTGGGGTGCGGACACGATGCAGCCCGCATCGTAACGCGGTTCGACCGCCGCGGCTCACCCATTTCGGAAATCGTCATAGCGATGCCATCCGCGAACGGACGGCAGATGCGGACCGCGATCGCCAATTGCCGTACCACGGGCGTCGTGTTCAAAACAGTCCCCGGTCTTGGTGAGCTCTTGAATGGAAAGATCTTGACTCGCCAGATCCGCAGCGTTTCCGTGAACGATTTGTTGGGGCGTGAGCCGGTGCAGGCGGATGAGACCATGATTGGCCGGGAGATCTCCGGCAAGCGGGTGCTTGTGACTGGCGCAGCCGGATCGATCGGTTCGGAGCTTTGCCGGCAATTGGCTCGCTTCGAGCCCTCGGACCTCGTGCTCTTCGATCGAGCTGAGAGCGAGTTATTCATGCTTGCCATGGAATTACGCGACCGATTCCCTACGTTGAACATCGTTGAAGAGATTGGCGATATCCGCAATCGCCCGCGTCTCGATGAGGTTATGTCGTGTCATGCGATCGGCGCGGTATTTCACGCGGCCGCTTATAAGCACGTGCCGATGATGGAAAGCAACGTTCTGGAAGCGGCAGCGAACAATGTGATCGGAACTTTCAATGTCGCCCAGGCTGCCTACGATCATCACGTCACAAAGTTTCTCATGATTTCGTCCGACAAGGCAGTCAACCCGACCAGCATGATGGGCGTCACCAAACGCGTGGCGGAGTTGCTTCTTTCGCGGATGCCTCTGAAGGGCGGACCGAAATCGACCATCTTTGTCTCAGTTCGCTTCGGCAACGTCCTGGGAAGCAATGGCAGCGTGGTCCCGATTTTTGAGCGGCAGATTGCGGCTGGCGGACCAGTAACAGTCACCGATCCCGAAATGCGCCGCTACTTTATGAGCATTCCCGAAGCGATACAACTCGTGCTGCAGGCCTATGGTATGGGTAAGGATACGGAGATATTCACCCTGGACATGGGCGCTCCCATAAGAATCGTCGACTTGGCGCGCAACATGATCCGATTGGCCGGTTTCACGCCTGAGGAAGACATTGAGATTCGGTTCACGGGCCTGCGCCCCGGAGAAAAGCTGTTCGAGGAATTGATGATGGTGGGTGAAAACGTTCGGCCCACCTACCACGAAAAAATCAAAATCTTTCGTTCTCAAGCACCGGCAGGAATCTATTTGGCTCACTGGGTGGAAGAACTGGAGATTCTCCTGCGGGTGCGCGATCTGGAAGGAGTGCGATCTCACCTGCTGCGGATCGTTCCGGAGTATTGCGGTCTTCACGGCGGAAGATCCACGAACGATGAAGAATTCGCCGCCACCGGCCGCTAAACGAAAACCGATCTGCTGTCGCGCGCTACATTACAGAACTCTGACAGTCCGGCAGCCTTTGCTCCCGTCCAATAACTGGGAGCAACCAGTGGAAACTAAGGCTATGCCGTTCATCAAACGAAGTGGTATTAATTGGGCATCAGTGACAGCCTTCACGCTTTTTCACGTTGGAGCAATTGCTGCCCTGTTTCTCTTCAGTTGGCCGGCTTTCTTTACCGCCTTGGTGCTGTACTGGATTTCTTTGAGTTTGGGCATAGGAATGGGGTATCACCGTTTGCTCACCCATCGTTCCTACAAAACGCCCAAGTGGATCGAGTATTTCCTTGCGATCTGCGGGACACTCGCGCTTGAAGGCGGCCCTATGTTTTGGGTCGCCACGCACCGCGTCCATCACCAGTTCTCCGATAAAGAGGGAGATCCCCACACACCTCGAGATGGCAAATGGTGGAGTCATATCGTGTGGATGCTGGTGGGAGACGCGACCCACTGTGATGTCGACAAGTGCTGCCACTATGCGCCAGACGTTTGCAAGGATCGGTTTCTGGTTGTGCTCTCGAAATATCACTACGTGCCGTTGGTTATGCTCAGTATCCTGCTAATGGCCTTCGGCGGTCTACCGTTTCTTCTTTGGGGCGTGTTCTTCCGAGTGACGATCGGACTACATGCGACGTGGATGGTCAATTCTCTTACTCATTTCTGGGGAAGCCGGAGATTTGCGACTCGGGACGGTTCACGAAACAACTGGTTCGTGGCCCTTTTGAGTTTCGGCGAGGGATGGCACAACAATCATCACGCCTATCCGTCATCAGCGCGGCATGGACTTGCGTGGTATGAGATCGACGTCAGCTGGTGGGAGATCCGGCTTTTGCAGGCAATCGGTTTGGCCACGTCTGTGCACGGTGCCAACCTACGATTCAATCTGCCTTCTCCCACAGGCGATAAGGCCTTGCTGTATCCCGAGCCGTTGAAGACCAGTTCATAACGAAGACGAAGCTGGCGTTCTTGCGGACGCTCGCGATGTCATCGGCCAAGTCCGCCTCGAGCTTCTAAGGCGCGCCCAAGCCAGAGATTCTAATGCCCACGAAGGTGACGATTCGGCTTCGAAGCGTTGCCCCTGAACGCTCCGGCGGCGCCAGAGCGCTTTTCCCCAGGGGTCTGCACCACTTTCCCCCCCAAGCCGATACGGATATACATGTGCACTTTTGAACAGACGCTCGCAAATGTGAAGTGTTAAGCTTCAATTTCCATCGTACTTAAGCCCGTACTTGGTCTAGCCAAAATACGATAGCGAGGAATTGGAAGTTTGTTGCTGGTGGTCTTAGGAACAATCTTTCTGTCGCGGAAAGCCACCAGCCGACCCGAAATCTCTACGCGATGAAGTACCGGCACCATCCCTCATCGCTTGCAGGTTGTCTATAACCAGGCATTTTCCCGCAAGCATGTTCTCGCCGCGGAGGAAACTATCGAAAGGAGCCGGAAATGCCATCGCTAAACACCTCGATAGCGAACAACCCGGACGTCATCTCTCTGGTGAGCGCTGAGGGCGAAGTACTCTTCGTGTCCGCGTCCAGCGCAAACGTCTTTGGTTACCACCCCGATGAACTCGTCGGGCGGAACATCTTCGCCCTGGTTCATCCCGACGACCGTGATAAGCTCGCGGACACTTTGGAGCGTGTTGTCGCCTCACCAGTTGAAACACTTCGCGTGGAGGCGCGCATCTGCCGGAAAGATTGGCGGTGGGCGTCCGTCGAGAGTATGGTCTCCAACCTGCTAAATGAACCTAGGGTAAGAGCGATTATCGTGAATTACCGGGAGATCGGTGCAAACATTGCTTCAAAGGCGGCAGCAGACACGCAAGAACTGCACTCGCCCAAAACGGAGTTCGAGAATTTTGCCTGGACGGCGGTGCACGACCTGCGGGAACCGCTGAATACGATCTCCATGTTCACAAATCTCCTCGTTCACGACGGGCAATTCGATTCCGATCATCAGCCGCTGGCCCAATCCATCATGGATGGCGTCACACGGATGTTCGCGCTGCTGGATGGTCTTCACTCCCTGGCGGTTCCTGGCCCTAGCGATTCTTCTAAGTCCTTCGACCTCCGGCTTGTTGTCGCGGATGTGCTGCAAAATGTCGCAGCCGCAATCGGTACGAGTCAGGCAGTCGTGACTGTCGATCCATTGCCTGAAGTGCAGGGCCATCCCAACCATCTCCTGAGAGTTTTGCAGAATCTGATCCTTAATGCGATCAAATATCGCAGTGAAGCGCCGGTTCGAATTCACGTGAGCGCCGAAGCGCTAGGATCGGATTGGATCGTCAAGGTTAAGGACAACGGCATTGGCATTGCGCAGGAGTATCACGAGTGCATATTTCGCCCTCTGAAGCGTCTGCATGGTCAGAACATCCCTGGCGCGGGGATCGGCCTGGCGGTGTGCAAGAGAATCGTTGAGGGATATGGGGGTAGAATCTGGGTAGAGTCCAATCCCGGAGCCGGATCTACGTTCTGTTTTACGATTCCAGCCGCGATAGAGCAGAGCGCAACGGCTGCCCTGCCTGTCGAGCATCGATGTGTGAACGGAAGTTTGTCCAAACGCCTTAGGTGCTCGCGGATGCACGGGGCGCATTCGGGCTGGAAGGAAAGCAACAGAAGGGCAAACCCATGAAGCGCTTGGAGTCTTCTTGAAAAGGGCCAGGAAGTGGTAGCATCTTGCTCCTTCTTCCGATTTCCACTCGACTAACATGAGGCAAATGGCGAAGAAGAAGAGTCAGGAATTCCATCCGACGAGGATCCAGGTCGAGCTGGGTGAAGGAAGGGAGATCTTGCCGTATAAGGAGGGCGCGGTCGTCTTCACCCAAGGGGATCCGGCGAATGCGATCTTCCACATTCAGAACGGTAAGGTCAAATTGGCGGTGGTGTCGAAGGGCGGCAAAGAAGCGGTTATTGCGCTCTTGGGAGCCGCCGACTTTTTTGGCGAAGGATGCCTGGCAGGGCAATCACTCCGCATGGCGACTGCGATCGCAATGTCCGACTGCTCCATCATGCGGCTGGAGAAAGCTATCGTGGTTGAGATGCTTCACAGGGATCCCGCTTTTTCCGAATTACTGCTCTCTTACATGCTCACCCGCACCATTCGGATCGAGGAGGATCTGGTGGACCAACTCTTCAACTCCAGCGAGAAGAGACTTGCGAGAGCGTTGCTCTTATTGGCCAATTTCGGGAAGGAGGGAAAGCCTGAGACCGTCATCCCCAAAATCAGCCAGGAGACCCTGGCGGAGATGATCGGCACCACCCGTTCGAGGGTCAGCTTCTTCATGAACAAATTCCGCAAACTGGGATTCATCGAATATAACGGCACCCTTCAGGTTCACAGTTCGCTGCTCAATGTCGTGCTGCACGATTAGTGTGATCGGGCATCGGTATGGGAATTCGTGGGGTGAGCCGCGCATCTCGCGAGTGAGCACCTTTGAACTGTCTGTTCGTCCGGTCATCGCTTAGGACCTGACAAGTGCTATTGACGTCTTGAGGTCTCCCCGTCGGCATTCCATGGAGGCGTCTCGTTGGTGAGACGATTGCCGATTCTAGAGGGTACAATCATTGATCGTGGTTGGGGTGATGCCTAACCTATAAAAACGGCCTGGATTTTCCGCGCCAGAACTGCGACCTGTGCGCGAGAGCGGCTGACTATAACCACGATCCTGGCACGGTGGATCTTCTCTCTATGGTCGTGCAGATTCAGGAGAAACACAAGTGGACGTTGCGTGAACCGCGAGACAAAAGACGGTCTGACATGACCGTCGCGGAGAGCCAGAGCCTCTTGAACGAATACGCGGCCACAATCCGTGCACTCCCCGGTGCTGTCGAATTTCTCCGGCGGGTAACTCTTAACATCGAGGCAATCATTGGCGCCCTGGCTGAGGCGGGCACGGGCCGTTGCCTGTATCAGCGGTCGCGGATCGCTTTGGATAAGCGCCTCGCCCAACGCTGGCGCACGCTGCTGAACCACCCCGGGTGCCTCTGACCGCCTGCGGTCAGTTGACCGTATATCGTTACTCTCGCAACTCGCAGATCGTGAGCGAACGAATTGGCTCAAGGAAAATGAAGTTGGCTCTACTCGTGCGATAGCAAGGGTGAGAGGAACAGAATGTTTAGCGTATGGTTCGTCGTCCCTGCGGCTCTCGTTCTCTACTTACTGTCATCGATTAAGATTCTCAGGGAGTATGAACGGGGTGTCGTGTTCCGATTAGGGCGGGTTCTGCCTAGGGCCAATGGACCTGGGATTGTGTTTATCTTCGCGCCGGTCTACCACATGGTGCGGATGTCGCTACGCATTGAGGCGCTGGAAGTGCCCGCGCAGGACGTCGTGACGCGTGACAACGTCACCGTGAAGGTAAACGCGGTTATCTTTTTCCGCGTGATCGATCCGCGTTTAGCGGTCCTCGAAGTCTCCAATTACCTGTATGCAACCTCGCAACTGGCGCAGACCACACTTAGAAGCGTTTTGGGCGAAGCGGAGCTGGACGAGCTGTTGAGCCAGCGTGGCAAACTAAACATGCGCCTGCAGTCGATTCTCGATCAACACACTGCGTCGTGGGGCATGAAGGTCACCCTAGTTGAGGTGAAACAGGTAGAGTTAGCCGAGCAAATGATCCGTGCGATTGCCCGTCAGGCCGAGGCCGAGCGCGAGCGGCGAGCGAAGGTCATCCATGCCGAGGGTGAATACCTGGCAGCAGAGAAACTGGCGATGGCCGCCAAAGTCATCCAACAGCAGCCGGCAGCGATCCAGTTGCGCTACCTGCAAACTCTGGTGGAAATCGGCGCCGAGCACAACACGACCATCGTGTTTCCGCTGCCGATCGATCTGATCACTTCCATAACGCAGGTGCTGGGCGGATCGAAGAGGATCGAAGCAATGGCTGCCTAGCACCGTAGGCGGGCAGCAATATTGTCCGCGGCCGCCTTCGAACGACTCAGAAAAGAGGATAGACATGTCAACTTTTGTCGGAGCAAAAACGCTCGATGAAGAATCCTGGCAAGCCTGGATGCGGAAGGGCCGGGAGAATGAGGAGCGGGGCAACGAGGCGCGCGTGAGGGCTGCAAAGTGGGTTGCCGCCGGAGCACTGCTGGCAGGAGCGGCACTGTGGTCCTACCTAGCGCCATACGACACCGCACTCAGATTCGTTGTTTCCCTGGGCGCCGTCATCATGATGTTTCAAGCGTTCCACGCGCGGCGCTTTGCCTACGTCGCCGTCTTTGGAGTGCTGGTGTTGCTTTACAACCCAGTTGTTCCCATCTTTGGTCTTTCGGGCGCCTGGCAGCGCGTTCTCGTGGTGGCGAGCGCTGTTCCATTCGCTGCGTCACTCGTCTGGCGCAACGCGAAGCAGGTACGCAATGACTAAGGTTTCGGGAAGGCTCCTCTCGTTCCTTATCTGCGGGTTGACGTCGGCAGCGACTTGGGCAGGAGATCTTTCCCGATACCGGGAATTCCAACTCGGAACGGACATGCCCACCGTCGCGAAACAGACAGGGGTGAGTACCTCTCAAGCGACGACTATCCAACACCGGCCGGCCCTCATTCAAGAGCTAACGTGGAACCCGCAATCCCTCGGCTGGTCGCCCAAGGCGGAAGCGGCGCAAGAGGTGGTCTTCAGCTTCTTTGATGGCCAACTGTTTCGGATCGTGGTCCACTACGATCGATACGAGACCGAAGGCCTGACGTCTAAGGATATCGTCGACGCAATGTCCCTCTCTTACGGACCGGCCGTAAAGCCGTCGCCCATGACCAAAGCTCTACTGGGAGTCTACGATGAGCCGGAAGAAACCGTTGCGCGATGGGAAGATCCGCTATATCGCTTCGACCTGATACGTTCCTTGCAGGGGCCCAGTTTCCGGCTGGTTGGCGTCCTTAAAAGGCTGGAAGCGCCGGCGCAAGCCTCCATTCTCGAAGCCAAGCGGCTAGACGATCAGGAAGCGCCACAAAGGGATGCAGCCCGGATTGCGGGCGAAGAAGAAACAGCGAGAGCCGGACTCGAAAACGCGAGGCTTGTGAACAAGGCGAAGTTTCGGCCGTAAGGAGTGCATTGACATGATCGGTACTAGAGTTGCAAATCCCGTGTTCCGCGCGGGTGATGAAGTCGTACTGGGCGAGGGGACCTACCAGGGCACACCTGGCGTCTTTCTCCGGTTCAGAAAAGACGTTAACTGGGCGGAGATCCCTGAGCGGAATGGACACGTCCGCAGCCATCCGGTCGAATGGCTCGCCCACTCCACTGACGCGATCCCGGAACCGGCGAAATGAGCGCCCGAGTCGGGAGTGCCGTCGAAGCCTGGGAAGACGAAGGAGGATCCGCACCCGCGCTTGCTGGAGCCCCGGAAACCTCGATTAGCGGCACTGAAAGTCAGATAGAGTGGGCGGGGCGCATCAAGCGCCGGGTAAACGAGGAGTTTGACCGTGTGGCGCGGTCTATCCGGGCGGTTGCGAGTAAGCAGAATGATGCGAAGCGCGCCGAAGCGGATTCCATCCTTGCGATCCTCGAAGACAAACGCGCCTTCGTTATGAGCCAGGAAAATGCTGGTTACTTCATCCGCGATTGGCAAGAGATAAGCGATCAAGTGCGGCAGATGATACTCCAGGATGCACGTTACGTGGCGATTAAGAGCAGGGCGGCGCGCCGGAAATGACTCTGACAGATTACAGGAAAGCGAAGGCTATAACAATATGAATATCAGACCTTTATATGACCGCATTGTGGTGAAGCGGATCGAGGAACAAGAGACCATGCGCCATGGCATCGTCATTCCCGACTCCGCCAAGGAGAAACCGCAGGAGGGCGAGGTCATGGCCATTGGTCATGGCAAGCGGCTCGAGAGTGGTGAACTGGTTGCTCTCGACGTTAGAGTCGGAGACCGCATCCTGTTTGGGAAGTACACCGGCAACGAAACAAAACTGGATGGCACAGAGTACATCATCATGCGCGAGGACGATGTCCTCGGCATTCTGCATGCGGCCGCCAAGCCCACGAAGAAAACCCGTCAAACGGCATCTGTCTAACAAGGAAACCATCTATGGCAAAACAGATTATCTATAGCGATGCTTCGCGGCAAGCGATCCTGCGGGGCGTCAACCAACTGGCTGAAGCTGTGAAGGTCACCCTGGGGCCAAGGGGACGCAATGTTGTTCTCGAGAAGAAATTCGGCGGACCGACCATCACGAAAGACGGTGTGACGGTGGCGAAGGAGATCGAGCTGAAGGACCCGCTTGAGAACATGGGGGCCCAAATGGTGCGCGAGGTCGCGTCGAAAACCTCCGACGTCGCCGGTGATGGAACTACCACGGCCACGATTCTGGCGCAGGCCATTTTCCGGGAGGGCGTCAAGGCGGTGACTGCGGGCGCGAACCCGATGGCCATTAAGCGAGGCATCGATAAGGCTGTCGAGGTGGTCGTCGAAGAAATCCAAAAGCTCTCCAAGCCCGTTTCCGGCGATATGATCGCACAGGTCGGCAGCATTTCCGCCAACAGTGACTTCACCATTGGCAACATCATCGCCGAAGCGATGAGCAAGGTCGGCAAGGATGGCGTGATCACAGTTGAGGAATCCAAGACCATGACCACCGAACTGCAGACCGTGGACGGTATGCAATTCGACCGCGGCTACCTCTCACCCTATTTCGTGAACGACACCGAACGCATGGAGTGCGTTTTCGAGGATCCCTACATACTCATCCACGAAAAGAAGATCAGCAGCATGAAGGACGTGCTTCCGATTCTCGAGCAAGTGGCTCGCGCGGGTAAGCCGTTAGTTATGATCTCCGAGGATGTGGAAGGCGAGGCTCTCGCCACACTCGTTGTGAATAAGCTCCGGGGAACACTCAATGTGTGTGCGGTTAAGGCCCCCGGTTTCGGTGACCGCCGCAAGGCAATGCTGGAGGATATCTCGATTCTGACCGGCGGCAAGCCCATCATGGAAGAGACCGGTCTCAAGCTCGAGGGCGTTCGCCTGGAGGACCTGGGCCGAGCCAAGCGCGTGACTGTGGACAAGGACACCACCACCATAGTCGACGGGAGTGGCGCGCAGAAGGATATCGAAGGCCGGATCAAGCAACTCCGTGCCCAGGTCGAAGAGACAACCTCGGACTACGACCGCGAGAAGCTGCAGGAGCGGCTGGCGAAACTGGCCGGCGGGGTGGCGATCATCAAGGTTGGCGCCGCGACCGAGACCGAAATGAAAGAGAAAAAGGCTCGTGTTGAGGACGCGTTGCACGCTACCCGGGCGGCGGTGGAGGAAGGCATCGTGCCGGGCGGGGGCGTCGCTCTTTTGCGGGCGGCGATCCGTCTGCAGGAGCTGACGCTCGAAGGCGACGAGCAGTTCGGCGTGACCATCGTGCGCCGCGCTTGCGAAGAGCCTGTCCGGCAGATTGTGGTGAATTGCGGAACCGAAGGCGCCGTCGTCGCCCAGAACATCAAGAACCACAAAGATCCTAACTTCGGCTTCAACGCCACCACCGAACAATACGAAGACCTGGTGAAGGCCGGTGTGGTCGACCCGACCAAGGTTACTCGCACCGCTCTCCAGAATGCGGCTTCCATATCATCTCTCATGCTCACGACCGAGGCCATGATCTGTGGGCTTGTGGAGCAGGCGGACGACTAGATGAACAAGAGGATAGTCGAGCGGCACAAGCGCCAGGTCGCGCGTGCCAAAGAACGGATCAAACTGTCGGGGCCCGACGTTAGAACACCGGAACAAGTTAAGGCAGCACGGGACGCGAGCCGCCCCGCCGGCGGCTGGGGTAGCAGGACGGGAACAATCCGTCCGTGAACAGCGCCTTCAACGGCATTGCATCATCCTGGAATCACGAAACCGGCGCACGCGAGGCGCAAACGATTGCCATAAATTCCTCTCGTTCATCTCAGACGAGCATGGAACCATAAGGTTGGTCATGCGGCGTACGGTGCGCTTCCGGCAGGCTTGCATGACGTCGCCCGGGGCAAACTGATAGGGTCAGTCGTGCGTGGGAGGCTGACGATGCCACGACCTCAGAGCCGTGGTCAACATGCGGTCTTCGCCGCCTCGCATGAAAACTCCTTGTAAGCCAACAATTGTTTCCAGTGGTTGCGGGTATGGTGTGAAGCCGAGAACGGAGAGAGAGAATGATGGCTCCCCGGTCTGAATTCGAACTATGATTCACGGCTCAAGCTCGCGGTGTGACCTTCAGACGAATCGTTCCCGCCCGGGGTTTTGGTCGCAGACTGAGTAGGTGTGGCCCATGTCCGCTGCTCGGGTTCCGGGCGAGCCGCTCACGAATCCGAAGATGAAGGAGTAGAGCTGTAACCTGGAGCGCCAACGTCCGCTGAAAGCGGGATAGGAGCGACGGCATCAGGCCCCGGACGCAGGATTGCCAAAGAGGTCGAGCGAGCCGCTTTTAACGGTTTGGCACCGGCACCGACCGATGCCCGCCGCCTACTGAGTCTTCCTCGACTTCTTTATGCGGCCCTTCGAGGGATTGGCTCCGCTGCGAATTGGCACGACCGAAGCCCTCTCGCCTGACAGCGATACCTTGCGTTCCTCCGCAATCGGTATAGTCAGCTCATACCGCTCGGGTCCGACCATTACGACCACTGGGATCGGGGCTCCGACAGTTACGGTAGGGCGGAGAGGGAAGGGCACAATTTTCGACTCTTTAGGCATGGAGTCATTGATACCTCCGTATGCGGACGACACCAAGTCGGCGGTTCAGCCGGTTGAAGGGACGACGAAAGTTTCCCATGGCCATTCTTGTCCGGCGGATAACGTTCGGAGGTATGCGAATGCCTGAGGGAGTTCGCAGCGATCTATCTACGCTGCCGGGCATGGCTTTCAATATGGCTCCCAATGCCTTAAGAAGGTTCGAAGAACGCCGACCAAAACGGTAAGGTACTCGCGACGGCTAAGACTTAAAGAACCCGCCTGTTTCACCGATGACATCTCGAGTGGTCGATCATCAGGAAGTTGGCACTGCGCCGGCTTTCGAGCAGGTGTCGCAGGAATAATCCGGATATGTCGCCGTCACGGCAGGCGGGCGCCCACCGATAAGGACTCCGACTTCACCGCCTGAACCAGTCCTTCGTCAGTTCCCTATCCATCCATTGCGATGGCCGAACCTGCCGCTGTGGAACTGGGCGCGGCACTGGCGGCGTCTTCAGCCGGTTCTCCAATTCCTCCCAATGCGACTCGGCGAATCGGTCGATGCCAAAGACTGCAGCCGCCGCCCGGGCGTATACCCGTGCATCCAAGGCCTCGTTGCGTTCCCTCGTCTTCTGCCACTCTGAGCGACGGTAACCTTTCACCACCTTCATTACGAGTTGTTCGGCTGTGAGCTGTTTGAAGTACTCTTCGCCATAGGACGGGTAATGGCAGTAACCCGGCGGGAACGGCTCGCCACTCTCAGCCGTGGGTGGGGCGAGACGCAACCAGCGATACAACTCCTCCTTGATCATGCCCGTGTTCACAGGCCATACGCGTACGCCCCAATGGATGCGCTCTCCTCGCGGGCTGGTTGACCGCGAGCGTCGGGGTCATTGCGCTCGGCGTGTCTGCATTCTTGGCGCTCAGTGGCACGATCGGGGGGGAGTTTCTGCCGCACTTGGACGAGGGCTCCATTTGGGTTCGCGGCACTCTGGCGCAGAGCACAAACCTGACGGAACGTTGAGACTGTCGTCGGCGTCGTCCTCCTCGAACTCGACGGCAACAGAACATCGCAACGCAGGATCTGACCGTTTTTTGGAGCGCCGCCGCCAGGAGGCCAGCTTCCGTGGTGCCCCTCGGACGCTCGATAACTTCGATGTCACTTTCAATCCTAAAATGAATCGCAGCCTGGTCTTCGCCGATACCCAGTGGATCGGGCCAGACCGAAGTAAGGTGATATTCTACGAACCGCGGCCAGGGCACTGGCTCGCGCTATACGTCGTCGCGCGACGGCGACGAGGTCGTGCAACTCTACATCGCGGGACGGCTCTTCAGAGGAGGCGCCGATCCGCAACCTGCGCGGATTCCAGAGAATTCATCTGCGCGCCGGCGAGAGCCGGACCGTCACCTTCGCGCTGGGCCGCGGCGAGGCGCCGGAATCTAAGGTCGACATCAGCGTGGGCGGCGTCCAGCCGATCGGAAACACGCCTCGTGTTGAAGGCAAGCTGTATGGACTGAGCAATCTCAGTACGGTTTGTGACCTTCGGTCTTCCCGGGCCAGGTGTCGGTCCGGAAGGGCACCGCCGGAAGGCCCGCGCCGTTGAACAAAGTGGCGATCGAGCTCCGCGCGCGGAACATCGAAATCGTGCAGCGGCCGAAGAGCCGCGGCGCTGGTCCACGCTTCGGCGGGAGTTCCGCCCACCGCGTCCACTACCAGGCCAATGGGGACATGAATCTCCTGCTCGAGCCTTCGCGCGAAGTGGTAGCCGGCGGCCGACAACGAACCCGCGCTCTCCGGCGAGACGACGCTCCACTTGCCGTCGATCGTGTCGACGCGGTGATACGCAGGTTTGCCGCCAACCGTGAAGAAGCGAATGTTCGGATAGTTGGCCGACTTGATTTCGTCATCGGCATTGCGGGCCGCCCGAAGCGACAGGGCCATGTTGGATTGCACGCCGCATAGCCAGACGTCTCCGACGAGCGCGTTGTGCAGCTCGACAGTCTGATGGCCGGCGATCGTTACCGTATAGGGCCGCCCGGCGGCGGAGGCTGAATCCTGGCGAGCCACCGGCCATCGGCGTCCGCGTCCGCGGTGGCGCTCTGTTCACCAATACCATTGCGAACGGTGTCGCCGGGATCGGACCAGCCCCAGATGGCGTTAGGCTTGCCGCTTTGGAGCACCAGGTTGTCGCCGAAAATCGGGCTGACAAGTGGCCGGTCTGCGGCGGCTGCGCCGGCAACGGCCAGCAGAGCGGCTGCCGCGGCTGCGAAACGAATATAGCGATATGTCATAAGTGCGAACCTGTTGTCGTTTTCGTGCGTCATTGGCATCGGAAGTTGTGGGCGTCCTCCGGGTCACCGCTGCCCGTATACTGCGCGTGCTTTGGATAAGCACACAGAGGCCGGCTGCGTCCGGGGAATGCGTGACCCGTGGCGATGACCGAGTCAGGCGCCGCGCCTTTCTCCACCCATCCGACGACTGCGCTCAGCAAGTCGAATTGATCAAGCGACGGCCCGCCGCCGCAGTGCCCCATACCCGGAACGAGGAACATGCGGCTCCACTCGGCCACCTTTCCGGCTCCGCCGTTCTGCCCGGCCAGCGATTTGTAGTAGCCGAGCGTGTCGAGCGCGGAGAACCACGGGTCGCTGTCACCGTGGAAGAAGATGAGCTTGCCGCCGCTCAGCCTAAACGTGGAGAGATTCGTCGATGCGGGCTCGACCAGAGGATCGGATGCGGTGAGCGCTGCCTTATCCACGTCCAGTTCTGTCGCGGTGGTGTAGGGGCCGAAGAGGCCGATCCGTCCCAGTGCGAGCAGACCCGGGATCCCAACCTTCGTCGCAATCCCCGTGTCGTAAAGGAAGCCAGGATAGACCTGCGTCCCGTACGCGTTCTTCGGTCCGCCGAAGGCTTTCCCGATCGCGGCGATTTTCGCCGGCGCTATGCAGCCGTCGGCTTGGCCGTTCCTACAAGCAAGCACTGCGGGGTCGAAATCGCAGCCGAGCGGGTCGAAGATCATGCCGTCCGCGACCCCGTCCTTCGCATCACAATGCTTCAGCAGCGCGTCCATGAAAAGCTTGCGCTCGGCGTCGTTGAGGAACTTGTCGATCAGCGGCTGACCCGAGGCGTCTTTGGGAGAGGCCTGATTGTATGCAATGGGGATCCATTGGCCGATCGCCAGGTTCGACAGGCCGGTGCGCATCGCCGGGTCGCCCGAGACGATCCCGCTGAAGACCGTGGGGTAACGCTGCGATAGGATCATGCCTTCGCGCCCTCCTGTGGAACAACCCACAAAGTAGGAATAAGCAGCGGGTTTGGCGAAGTACTGCGCGACGATCTGCTTAGCGACTCCGGCGACTTTGGCGTTGGCAAGGAAAGCGAAATCGAGATAGGCCTGCTCGTCGCGCATAAACGAGAAATCGAATGCACCGGTCTTGGCCTTGTGCCCGGTATCGGTGCTCGCCACGGCGAATCCACGGGAGAGCGCCGGCTTTCCCCCCGCGTAGTTTGCGCCCGTGGGATAAGCAACAATGCCGTTACCACCGCCGCCGCCCTGCATCATGAAGTCGCCGTTCCATGCTCCCGGTTCCGGCAACGCGACCGCAAAGCCGATTCCGAACTCCTGGCCGTCCACTCCGTTTCGCCGGTCGATGACGCCGTCGACACGGCAGTGCGCGGGAAGTGGTCCGACTGAGGGAGCGCCGGGAAAAAGCGGCGGAATGGTCTTTCCTGCTGGAATGGGCTCGGCCTTCGTGATCTCGACGCCCGCGAGCTTGAAACCCGTGAGGCTGGCGCACGAGTTGGCCGATCGAGTCTGCGCCGCGATCGTCAAACAAGAGACCGCCGCCAGCAGTGTCTTCGCGATGCGGTCTATCATTTGCAGTTCTCCGTAAAGCAGAGTTTTCGGCTGAAGAAAGGTATTACGTGGTTTTGGAACCGATCGGCCACCGCGCTCGTGTGCGTGCCCGTGTAAATCTCAAAGCTGTTATGAATTCCATAGTTGTCCAGCACTTCATGCAGCTTAGTGGTATCGACTCGCAGTCCATCCTGATCGCCCACGTCGATTGCGATGGCGCGATATTGCTTGAGATTGCCGATGTATTGGTCGGCAAATGCGAGAGGTGAGTTCGCCGCGAACTTCGCCACGACCTCCGGCCGCGGAACGCCGTCCTGGGTCGGCAGATCGAAGTACAGAGGAGGATTCTTTGGATTGGGCGCAAAAGCAGCAGCCGTCGCATACTGGGCGGCTCCGAAACCAGGCGATTGAGCCGCGAGGTCTGCCGGCGACCTGGCGGCGGCGGCCTTCTTCTCGCCGGCAATCGCGCGCTCCTTCATCTGGTCCGTGGGACCTGGGCCCCCACCAGACATCGGCGACAAGCAGCAGGGGCTCATGATGTAAAGCGCGCCGAACACGTCGGGATGCTTCATCCCGATGCGAGTCGCACCATAGCCGCCCATCGAGTGGCCAACCAGACCGCGGCTCAGTCGGCCGGCAATCGTGCGGTAGTGCGCGTCGATGTAGGCCACGACGTCGCGCGAGACATAGTTCTCAAAGTCGCCGGTTGTCGCGGAACTCGAGTACATTGAGCCGTTGTAAATGGTCTTTGAATCGGGAAGAACTACGATCATCTCCGTCGAACCCTTGGCGAAGGCGCCTTCGATCGTCTGCGGGACATGGATTTCGTGCGTCCACTGCTCGGCGCCGATGGAGTAACCGTGTAGCGCGTACACCACTGGATAGCGGCGCCTCTTCTCTTTCTCGTAACTTGGCGGAAGGAACACGAAGGCGTCGCGATCCACGGCGTCGCCCTCAAGATTGCCTTCCAGCGCCGCGCCATGAATCTTGATGCGTTCCACGGCGACGCGCTTTGCGCCGGGCACTACGTCGGGCACGTGGGTTTCTACCTGTGCCGTGAGCGGCGGCGCCGGCCCGATGGCCATAACGAATGCGCATGCCAAAAACAGCTTCGTTGAACTCATGGTGTCCTCTCTTGAAAAGCCTGAATCCTAGCGCACCGGCCAGGAGTAGATGTTCACGCTAAACGGGCGGACCATAATTGTGCCGGGAAGCGCGCCGAGCGGCCGCTCTTCTACCGTAACCTCAGGTTTCTTGCCCGCCTGAACGGTGGCGTCCACCTTGTCCGGAGCCATGCGCCACACCGTTCCCGTGTCGCCAAGCTTCCCTCCGTGGACTGCCATGCTGACGCTCTGCTCGGCATCGGATGGATTGAGCACCGCGACGGTGAGAGTCTTCCGCTCTTCGCTCAGCGCCGCGCTGATATCAAGCGGGTACGTGTCGCTGCCAGGATTCACCGCGGGCTGATCGCCGCCAACCGGGAAAGCCACCTTCGGTTGCGGCGAATCTCCGCTAACCTCGACCGGGATGATGCCGAAATGATCCCGATACATCTTAAAGAGCATCCCCGTGGGATTGAGAACGGCTTCGGTGCGATTCGAGCTCATCATCGCGGTGGCGAACGTGAATGCGCCCATCTGAAAGATCTCCGAATGGCGGAACATCTCGTGGAACGCCCAGGCATAGGCAGGGACCACTTTGTAGCCCTCACGGTTGCCGCCGAAATACGCCCACTCGTCAATAGCCACCGGAACCGGCTTGGCGCGAAGCCCGGGGATGCGTTTCAGATACTCCTGGTAGTGTTCGTATTTGGCGCGGACCTGAACGGCGGGCGCGCGTTCCCACTCGATCAGCGACAGCGGAGGGTTGATCGGCATCTTTTTCTGCAGCTTCATATCCGTGTGCTCAGTCCCGGACGCGTAATAATGCTCGCTCAGCATATCGATGTTGTCGAGGCAGTTGAGCAGAAGCTGCCCGCTCCAGTCCGCCGGCGAGAGGTACTCGGGAACGTACTGTCCGTTGATGCGCCTGGCCTGGTCGGCGCCTTCCATCACATCAGGCATTGCGCCTCCGGCGATCAGCGTAATGGACGGATCCACCTTGCGCATTTCTTTTGCGAACAGGTTGTGTTTCAGTTCGAATTGCGGCAGCGACAGGGCGCCCATCTGGTAGTCACCCCAGGGCTCGTTGCCAACGCCCCAGAACTTGACGTGATACGGCGCCGGGTGGCCGTTTTCGGCGCGCCATTTGCCCATGGGCGTGGTGGCCGCGCCGTTGGTGTATTCCACAAGTTCACGCGCGGACCACGCATCGCCGAAACCGGCATTGACCGTGATGTAGGGATCGACGGCCAGTAGACGGCATAAAGTCAGGAACTCGTCCGTGCCGACGTCGTTGGGTTGGAGCGCGTGCCAAACGGGATCGAATATGGGCGGACGCTTGTCAACGTCGCCGACGCCGTAGCGCCACTCGTAGGCCGACACGAAATTTCCGCCCGGGAACCGCAGCACGCCGAAGCGCAACTGCTTCAGCGCGGCGATGATCTCGGGGCGGAAACCCTCGACGTTGTCAGCGGGCATGAGAGAGACCGCGCCGGCATGGAATGATCCGGCGCCGGTGGCGGTAATGGAAAGCATCGCGTCGTCCGTGTCGACCCTTGCCGTATAGCGAAGCGGAAATTTGCGATATGTCGCGGAGAGGTTGCGGATCGTGACCGTCTGACGGTCCGCCGCCTCTTTGCCCCACGCAAGCGTGACGTTGACGACCGCGCCGGGGCTGCCGGCGAGCACGATGCGTCCTGTGTAGCCTTTGCCCTTTCGGATCGCGATGCCGGACTGGCTGAAGCCATGCGGCTCCTTCGCGTCGAGCTTGACGAGGGGCGAATGATCGCCCGTGTACGGGGACGCGGCGTCCATCGTCACGACTGCGTCGCCGCCAATCGGCGTCCACCAGCGGGTTGGCGTGCGCCGGAAACGCGGGTTTCCACCGGCGTTGCCAATGACGGGCGGAGGCGTGGGCGCGGTTGCGGCTACAGGATAAAAAAACTTGCGGTCCACCAGCATCTCAGACCAGATGCCGGTGTTGACGATATCACCGCCGTGCTCGATGAACTGCCCGAAGATGTTTTTCGAGATCGGGGCGCCGGTCTTGGATATATCGATGGTCGCGTTAACCGTTCGCGAATCGGACGAAGCCACGCCCGGCAGCACAAGCCACGGCAGGCAAACCGCGGCCAGTCTGAATGGAAGCGCTTTCAGAACTGGGGTCTTTTTCGATGAGTGCACCATCACATCTGATCATATAGTGAGTGGCCTTGCGCCGTGGAAGCGATTACACTGTTTACGTTATGCGACTCATTGTACTAGTGACCGTGATGGCAGCGCCGCTCTGCCTGGCACAGGGCCCGGGTGATTTCAAACCCGCAACATCCAACGTCCTGGATGCGCAGTACCCGCGCGTCGATAGCAACTCGCGCGTGCAGATTCGCTTCAAGGCGCCGGATGCCGGCAAGGTCAGAGTGAATTTCTGGAGCGGTCCGAAGGCCGACATGGAGAAGCAGGCCGACGAATACTGGACATTCACCACGCCCCCGATGGCGCCGGGGCTGCATTACTACACGCTGATCGTGGACGGCGCCGAAGTCAGCGACCTCGGGAGCACTGCCTACTTCGGAGGTAGCAGGTTTCCTGAGTCGAGAGATTCCTCGGCGGCGCGAAGTACGCGAATTGCGAAGCTCTGGAATTCCGTGACCGCCATGACCCCGCAGAGGCGTGCTACGGTTTCAGGAGCCAGTAGCCGCCGGTCGCTTGGAAAGTCTGGCATTGGTTAGAACAACAATCGTGAGCGCGTCCGCAAGCAGCTCACAACCAGATCCAGAACAAGTTTTTACCAGCCAATCGGACGGGAACGTCAACTTGGTGCTTTCGGGTGGAAGGCATCTCCACCAATCTCGATTAGCGAGTTCGTATGATGCGGACCCGGACTCCAGTGGGAGTCCGAGCGGCGGAGGCCGTCAGCCGACGCGCCGGGCCGCAGGTCTGCGAGCAGGTTGGACCGCCGCGCGAACGGGAACTTTTCGTTCGAAGGTCGCGATCCCCTGTTTCATTTCGTCCACGGTTCGCGCCAGATCGAAGACGAAGGCGAAGGAAGTCTGACCCGGCTTTCGCAGAACGCTCATTATCTTCTGAGGACTGGTCGCTACCTGGACATCACTGGCGGTGACGATCAGACGACACTCCGCGAGCGGCTGGGTCAAGCCTTTCTTCGTGCGCAGAAAATCCACGACTCTGCGAAGCGACTTTGTTGAAACTCCGGCTTCGCGGAGTTCCCTTGCAACGCGCAATGCAAGCAGGTCGGAGAACGAGTATCTGCGTTCCGTGCCTGTGCCCTGCGCCTCCGCAATACTCGGCACGATGAACTTGGTCCGGGCCCAGTAATCGACATTTCGGAAAGAGACGCCGGTGATCCGGACCGCGTCGCCCGTTGAAAAGCTCTCCGTTGCTTTGGCCATCAGCTTCCTTATAGCACAGTTCACTGCGTTGATCTTTACGTACCACACCTCACTGTACTCGACTACAATATATACTGGAGCGTTTTTAATCGATCCTAGATTAGGAGAGGGGCAATCGACAAAAGCAGGGCCGCTTCGTATGCGGCCCCAGTGATTTTTATTTCGGCTTCGTCGGGTCACGGTTTCTCAGGCCAAGGGACCCGGGCGGAGCGAAGAGCAACAATGCAACCGACGCTCTCAGTGTTTTATACCACGGCCAGGCTCGATCGTCAAACAAAGAATCGCGGAAGTGTTTTTGAGCAGGAGAGATGGACCGGTGCAAGGAACGGAGGCATCCTTGAGAATTTTGAATTTCTCGCCGATCCACTTTGACGATCAGGAGATCAAGGTCGGTCGCTTGCCCTACGGAGACGACGGTGCACAGGTTCTGAGGGATCTCCGCGATGAACATCGGGGCACTCACGTCATCCGCCGCGAAGGATCAGACAGCATTCTCGCTGTCCCTGTAGTCCCAGATGTCGAGCCTATTGGGAAAGCCGAAGCCATTCGGTTAACCGGTCATCTTGGACTGACAGCCGAACTGATTCGCAACGCGCTGCTGAACAGCCTCGCCGAACTCGGAGGAACCTCTCGCGACTACGACCCAATCGAGGTGGTCTCGCGTGCGCGAAGAGACTTGCTTCGCATGAGTTGCCCTCCCGAAATCGAACCGCCGGAGTGGCTGGCCGTTCGGGTTCTCTACGAGGTGGCAGTCCGTCCCATTATTTTCGGCAAAGGAAAACGGCTCATCGCTGCAATGTTCAATGTTCGGACGACTCGCGTGATCGATCGGACGGTCGCAGACCTGATAGCAGACGGCCTTTGCCTGACAGGGACCTACGTCCGCAGGAAGGTTTCCCGCAAAGACTCCAGGATTGAGCCGAGGTTTGAAACACTCGGGTGCGTTCGTTCCATCGAGGGTTCGCGACTTCTCTTGACCGACTCCCGCGACGGCATCGACGCTGTTGAAGCAAGCGAGGTTTGGCCAGCGAAGGAGCTTTTCGATGACTGTCTTTCGCACGTGTTCAAGGGGCGGGCACGAGAGATCAAGGACGCCCTAGAGTGCCATCGAGCCGCGCTGTATCAGGGGCCAGCACAAGTCGACCGCATCGGACGCGTCCTCGCAAGATTACAGTCGCGCAAGTACGAACTGGTCCCTGGCGTGCCGTTCACATTTGGTCCCTTTCTCAACGACTCGACCCGCAATTTTCCTCGGCTCATACCGGCGCCCCGACCGACTTACGTCTTCGATGGCACAGGTTCCAAGACACACGAATCTCGCGACGACGGTCTAAACGCCTACGGTCCGTACACAAATGCCGTCCAAGCCGTGGGTCCGCCCAGAATCTGCGTGATCTGCCAAAAGATCCACAAGGCCCGGGTAGAGCAGTTCTTGCGGGTATTCTTCTTCAATGGTGTAAAACTTCGACCATCGCATCGCGAGGGCAAACAGCCCAAAAACTACTTTGCAAAGGCATTCTCCGAGAAGTACACCCTTAGGATTCCAGCTTACGAGTACTTTCTGGCAGATGGCCCCTCCGCGGCTGCATACTATGGCGCTTGCCAGGAAGCGCTTGTGGCGCACGGAAACGGGCAGCCTTGGGACCTCGCGCTAATTCAAATCGAAGAAGCCTTTCGTAACCTGCCACTGGCACATAACCCGTACCTCGTTGCCAAGGCCAGCTTCCAAGGCTTACAAGTAGCGGTTCAGGAATTCAAAATTGAAACCGCACAGAAATGGGGTGCCCCTCTCAGCTACTGCCTCAACCAGATGAGCCTCGCGACCTACGCTAAGTTGGGTGGCGTACCCTGCCTGATGAAGACCAAGTCAATCGGTGCTCATGAAATCGCGGTCGGTCTAGGGAGCGCCGAGGTGGGCGAAGGACGCTTCGGCCAGCGGGAACGATTCGTGGGCATAACCACGATTTTCAGTAGCGACGGCAACTATCATCTGTACAACCTCTCGAGGGCAGTCTCGGCGGACAAGTACCAGAGCGCAATGTTGAACGCGCTCCGTGCGGCCCTTGAGAGCATACGGACTGGGATGAATTGGCAACCGGGAGACCAGGTCCGGCTAGTATTTCACGCCAAGTTCAAACGTTTCGGCAAGAATGAGGTGCAAGCGGTTAAGGACCTAATCAATGAGCTCGGGGAGTACGACGTGCAGTATGCGTTGCTACACGTCAATGAGCAGCATCCATACATGCTTTTCGACACCAGCCAGGACGGAGTCAGGGACTTCGAAACCGGTGCCGTCAAGGGACAGTATGCGCCGAAGCGTGGCCGTTATCTTCCATTGGGTGATCGAGATGTGCTTCTGTGCCTGGCAGGGCCATACGAGGTGAAGCGTCCAGAAAATGGAACACCGCGGCCCTTACTGCTAAGCTTGCATCCCGATTCGACGCTCACGGACATGCCATACCTGACTCACCAGGTGTTCGCGTTCGCCTGTAATTCATTGCGAACCTTTCTGCCTATCTCTTTGCCCGTCACAATCCAATACCCCAACTTGATTGCTGATCTGCTCGGGAAGCTTTCGTATGTTGAGGGATGGAGCCCGGATGCGCTACTGGACAAGCTCGGAAAGAAGCCATGGTTTCTGTAAAGCCCATCGACCTTGAAGTTCGTGCAGCCTTGCGCAGGCGCATTGCCGAGTCCTGCCGCAGAGACTTGAGCAAAGCGTTTGTATGGTGGCTGCTGCGGGAACCTGAAGGGCGAGCTGACTTCGCCTCGATGGCAACGTCAGCAGCCAATCGGGAAGGACCGGACCAGGACTTCCAGACAATCGCGATCCTCGGCTTTGCGGCCGACACGGGTCTTCTCTCTGAAGGAAGGAATGCGGCGCTCAAACAGAGTCTCGGCAGGTTAGCGGGCCGCGTCCCGGTGATAAACGGCATGCTAATGGGATTCCCGAGCGATCCGGTGGGCGTGCTGGGTGTAGCTCTCGGAACCGCCGTTGTCGCAGATCCGGACACTACGAGACGAGTGGCGGATTGGGCTGCACGGTTCTTGAAGTCGAGTTACGAACGAGATCGCGCTGAAGATTGGGAGCGCTGCCTCTTTGCTGCCGCTGATCGAAAAATAGGACATCCATTGGGATTGCCGATTCCAGTTTCGGGCGCCACCGCCGACGTGCGTGTCGCCTTGCTATCGGTTGACCTGCTTGATCACTCCGATGTAGAACCGCAACAAGATGTTGCCCTCACGTTGACACTCGCGGAGCAGGAACTGCCGGAGGATTTTAGTTGCGAGCGCGCTGCGCTGCGCCTCAAGGCTCTCGAATGGGCCCCCTATGTGCGACGTCCGGCCTCGACCTCGGAAGAATTGAGTGTGTCCGGTACATCTGAAAACGAAGACTTGAGGATCGGCCCGGACGTTCACGTTTTCTGGGGACCGTTCTGGACCGGTGGAGTATTGTCGTTTCGGAATGAAGGGACGGAGGCGGCAAAGAATGTCCGGTTGCGGTGTTCGGCGGAAAGCGGATGGAGACCGATACTACGGCCCGAAGTAGTTGCTTCAATCTCTCCGGGAGCCACCGTACGCGTGGTCGATGAAACGGGGCAAACACCGACTCACGGACAATCCATAGCCGATTTTGTTCATTCTCTTCCTACAAAGGAGCAAACGATGACCGCGACCTTCGAGGACCGGCTCGGCGAAAAGCGCGAGCGGGAGTTTCGCGTGGTGGCGGCCGGGAGGCACGCGAGCACGGAGTCTCTCGCGGTGACCTTCTATCCAGGCCCCCTGAGGAGGAGCGGAATACCACGCGTTCTCAAGAACCTCGTGGACAGAATGCGTCGCTTTAGCGAAGCCGAGGCTCTGAGCAAGATCTCTGCTCGTCCCAGTGCCAGTGCTGGCCGGAGCCAAGCCGCCGAGTCAGATTCTGCGCCCCGTGCATTAGCAGTACGCGGGAAAACCCACGTTGGGAAAAGGTCAGTCAGGAGAAATGCGAGGTATGAACGGATTGACCAAGCGTTGGGTGAGATCGCTGCAGCACTTCCGAAGAATCATGAAGAGGTCTTCCGATTCCTTGATGGCCGACAAGTTGCCATCCCAAATCGAAAGCCGTTCAAAGGCGCAGGCGGATGGTTGAAGGGATTTCAACAGAACCGCCCTGCGGCGAGTGCATGGCTCTCGCAAGCGTGGGGACGATTGGACCTTCCCGCGTTCGCCCGTGGTCCGAAAAAGTAATTACAGAAACTACTCTGCCGAAAAACGGGCTCCGCGCTGCAACCTGCTCCGGCTCAGCGAGTTGCCGACACCTCCCCAAAATCCGCCGAAGTCAAAAGTGGACGATTCCGGCGCAAAAAGACAAAATCCAATCAGAAATTGAAATTTGATTTCTCCCCTCGCCCTGGGGTCATCGGGAGAGAGACACCAGAGGACCACCCATGTTGTTCGAGGGTCAGCAATTGCGCGAGCTCATTGCCCGCACGCCGAACGAAATCGAACTCCGTAACACACACGGGCGTTGTTACCGGACGCTTTCCAGCTTCGAAGCGCTCGCGTTGGATTTGGATCTGTTCATCGGCATAGGAAACCTACGCCGCATTCGATTCTTGCGCAGCCGCACACAGAAGTTTCAGCTCAACGCCGGAAGCCATACAACGCAGCGCCTGAAAGGCGAGGACGAAGTAAACATCGCCCATCCACTGGTCCGGGAGCACCGGCCAGTTCGGAGTAAATGATGACCAAGTTGATTACCATTCCGAAATTCGCGCAGGCCACCGGTCTGCCGTACCGGCTCTGTCTTCACCTGGTTGGGACAGGCCAGATTCCGTCTGTTGCCGTCGGACGCCGTCACCGGATCGATGTGCGTTGGGTGGAGCAATGGTTGGCGTCCGGCGGCTATCGTCCGGACCGAGGACGCGGCCGCGCAACCGGCGTTGAACGAGAACACCAGGTCAAATCGGAGATGCTGACCGCTGCTGAGTAGAGCTCATCTTCGCGACAAATCGAACCGTTGGACCCCGCAATGCCGAGCGGAACCAGAAAGTCGAAATGCACGTTCAGTAGGATTGTTGCGCCCGACCCCATTTCCGCATCAGAGTTGGATACCGCGGAGGGACTTCTGGCGCGGTTTGTGGCTCTCGCTTATGCCAGCGAACATCCAGATCTCTTCACACCGGGAACGAACGCGCCGCCTAGCGGACCGACCTCCTCCTCTTCTGCGGTAACATTAGTGGCACAAACGGTCTCAGCGGCCGAAGTGGCACAATATGAGTAATTTAGAAAGTTTCCTGCATTCCCTGGTTGGCACATCAGGATGCGTAGCGCTGCTCCAAAACGACGCCCCTCGCAAGGCCTTCGCATGGGCGCGCGTCTCCACGGGGCAACAAGAGGAGCGCGGGTTGTCCATGCCCGAACAACTCCGTGAAATCCGCCGGTACGCGGAATCGCACAAGATCGAAATTGTAGCTGAGTTCCAGGAGGCCGCAAGTGCCTACCGCTACCAGGCGCGGCGGCACGAATTTCATCGAATGATCGACAGCGCCCGCCGCGACCCGGACGTCTCCGTGATCATCGTGCATGATTTCTCGCGGTTTGGTCGCGACAGCACCACCGCCAAGGGTGAGATTCAGGAACTCCATCGCGCCGGCGTTGAGGTGCTGTCAGTTACGGACCCCAAAGTAGATGAAGATACCGCCGCCGGTGTCTATATGCAGGCGATCACGTTCGCCAAGAACGAAGCATACAGCAAGGAGGTGGCTTTCCACACCCGCAAGGGCTGCCGCGCGAACGTCCAGACCCGCGACGCGGAAACCGGCTGGTGCTTCAAGAACGGCGGCCAGCCGCTTTTCGGCTATCGTGCTGAGCGACTCCAGCGGGGCGAGGTGAAGCGAGGGCGGCCTCTCATCAAGAGCATCTGGGTGCCGGATGAAACGATGGTCGCGGGGCGCCCGATGCGGGAATGGGCGCGACACTGCCTGGTGGAACTCGCAGGCAATGGCGCATCGCTCGAAGAACTTCGGGCGTTCTGCGAAAAGACGGGGATTCCGGGTCGCCGGAAACAGTATTGGGGAATCTCCACGTGGTACGCCCTACTGCAGCCGCATGTGCTCATGCAGTATGGCGGTTACGCCGTGTGGAACGTTCACACGAAGGCCGGTCGGGAGCGGCCACCAGAGGACTGGGTGATTGCAGAGCGCGGCCACGAAGCGCTCATCACTGAAGAGGAGGCGAGGAGAATTGCCGAAGCACGACGGTCGTTTGGTGGCAAGAAGCAATTCAACGCCGGAGCCACCCGGAGCCGCACCTCGCGCTACCTACTGAGCGGTGGCTTATTCCGTTGTGGTCGCTGCGGAGCGAACATGATCGGCTTCCACACCGATGGTCGTTTCTACTACGTGTGCGGAAGCCAGCCATATCGGAGTGGAATGGGCTGCGGTCCAGGGGTGTACGTGCCCCAGGCGCAGGTGGAATCTGAAGTCCTGAGCGGATTGCACGGCGTACTCGATCTATGCGCCGATCCGCAGAAGTTCACGCGCGCAGTAAACAAGGAACTGCGACAAATCTGGGAGGCGTCCACCGACTTCAGGCCGGACGCTGGCGAGCGGATCGCCGCCATCGACCGGAAGGTCGAGAACATACGCCGCGCCGTCGAGGAGGGGCTGAACGACGCGAGTTGGGCGAATACCCGCCTGCGGGAACTACATGCCGAAAGGGAATCGCTGGTCACGGCCTCCCGAAAAGCAAGCGGTCCGCCCCAACTTGACGCCGCGACTGCAATGGACTACCGCCGTCAGGCGGACAAACTGCTCCGGCAGGGTGGCCAAGCCGAGCGTAAGCAACTCTTGCGTACTCTGGTTGGGGAAGTGAAGCTCATGCCCCAGGACTTGGAGGTGAGTATCAGCTACCGCCTGCCCGAGGCCATTATGAATGGATTGGTTGCGGGGGTAGGATTTGAACCTACGACCTTTGGGTTATGAGCCCAACGAGCTACCAGACTGCTCCACCCCGCAACTCTATGTTAGCCCAGGGTCCCCAGCACGTCAAACTCAAAAGCCACAATTCTGTAACTTACGTTAAGAGTCCCTTCACAGAACGCGTTAAGGCCGCCGCAGCGCGATCGGGCGCAATGAGGCTCGCAAGCAGTCCCAGATCCAAATCGATCGTGACCGAGGTCTCGCCCACCAGGATCCAGCCCTGGAACGGCGCACGCAAGAACCCTATCTGTGCCGTCAACGTAAAATTCATTGTGTCGCCTGACCAGCTCTTCCGCGTATCGGTGATGAGTAATGGTCCCGACGCCACGCTCGACGCGAGCCTCTCCAGCGACCGGTCCACAGCCTCGCGAACCTGCTGTTTGGACTTATCATGCGAGACCGTTACACGCATCGCACTGCCCTACTTGTGCTGCGTTTCCCAGTCGTAGTTAATGCGCTCGTCGTTAAAAGGAATGCGGCCTTCGTCCTCGGGATTGTAGAACCGGTTCGTGACATACACGAGGACGGCCGGCTCCGGCCCGATCACCTTGTAGCCGTGCGCCACTCCCGGAGGGATGAGAAGCTGCCACGGCCGCAGTTTTCCAACATAGAAGGTATTGCGGAGTCCGAAAGTCCGAGAATCCGGGCGCAGGTCGACCAGCGCCACCTGTAACATGCCCGCCACCGGCGACCAGTAATCGGTCTGGTGTTTGTGTAGGTGAAACGCCTTGATAGTGCCGGGATAACTCAGCGACGCCGAAACCTGCGTGCTCGGGGCAGGGAAGTCGCCCGCCGGACCCTTGCCGATGCGGATCACTTCCATGAAATAGCCGCGATCGTCGGGCCATAGCGGCACTGACTCAACCCGAACGCCGTCGATCAAGTCCGTCGAATTCTGAGAACTGATAAGCTTCCCGATGCCTCGTTCACAGGCTAGACCATCGCTCACCGCGCTCGTCATACCGCCGCCGGCGTCTGCTCTACGCCCGCCGAATGTTCGGATGCCGCCACCAGGTTAGTGGCGCGCAACAGAGAATCGAATGTGCCGGCGTCAGTCCACCAACCTTCCAGGTACGAGAAGTTCATCGTGCCTTCACGAATGTAGGCGTTGTTGACGTCCGTGATTTCGAACTCGCCGCGCTTGGAAGGGACCAGGGTCCGAACCTTGTCGAAGACCGTCTCATCGTACATATAGATGCCGGTCACAGCATAGTTTGACTTCGGCTTCCGGGGTTTCTCCTCGATGCCGATAATCCGGCCGTCCTCAATCTCGGCCACGCCGAAACGTCCCGCGTCAGTAACTTCCTTGAGCAGGATACGCGCCCCTCCGCCCTGGGCTTTGAAATCCTCCACGGCCCCGCGAATCGTCCCTTCGATGATGTTGTCGCCGAGAATCACGCAGAGCGGTTTGCCGTCGGCAAAATGCTCCGCCAGGCTGAGAGCCTCGGCAATTCCGCCTTCGCCTTCCTGGTACGTGTAGTCCAGGTGCGTCAACCCGAACTCTTTCCCGTTGGCCAGCAGACGCAGAAAATCCCCGGCATTCCGCCCGCCTGTGACAATCAGAATGTCCTTGATCCCCGCATCCACAAGCGTCTGGATGGGGTAGTAAATCATGGGCTTGTTATAAATCGGAAGCAGGTGCTTGTTCGTGATCTTCGTCAGCGGATAGAGACGGCTGCCGGAACCCCCGGCAAGTACGACACCCTTCATGAACAACCTCGTAGAGTAGTGCGCGCGTGCGCCTTTTCAATGTTACAACACGCGCACTTTGTGGCTCTGTGGAATCAGTTGTAAGTCCAGCTCGCGCTGCCACAGTACTTGCAGTTACGGGCCGTCGCCGGCAGAGTCTCGCCGCATCGCAGACACCGCACGCCGCGCTGACTTCTGGATCGCACGGCGCTATAAAGGAAAGAACCTGCGACAATTGCGGCGATCAGGCCGAGAGTCGCCCGGGTTCCGATCGCGCCGTAGAGCAGGAGGAACGCTAACAGGCCTGCTATAAGAACGACCCATAGCCGCGGCCGGCCGTGACTCCACATTGGTCCATTATCCCATGCCCCTAAAAATCGACCTATGTTATCCTGCCCTGGAAAAGGGCCTTCATGGAACGGAAAAGTGCGAAAGAGTTCCCACAAGAACTGCTGAATCTCTTCGATAAATATGTCCACGGCGACATAGACCGGCGCGCGTTTCTGGAAGGCGCCAAGAAGTTCGCGACGGGTGGCGTCACCGCCGCGGCGCTCTTCGAGAGCCTTCGTCCCAACTACGCCTGGGCGCAGCAGGTTCCCAAGGACGACAGCCGCATCAAGGCTGGTTATGAGACTGTTCCGTCGCCGCAGGGTAACGGCGAAATCCGTGGGTATTTCGTGCGACCGGCAAAAGCTTCCGGAAAACTGCCCGGCGTGCTCGTGGTGCACGAAAATCGGGGCCTCAATCCGTACATCGAGGATGTTGCCCGCCGGCTCGCCACAGCCAACTTCATGGCCTTCGCGCCCGATGGCTTGACCAGCGTCGGCGGATATCCGGGCGACGATGAAAAGGGCGGCGCGGCCTTCCAGAAAGTCGATCGAGCCAAGATGCGCCAGGACTTCGTTGCCGCGGCGCGCTGGCTGAAAGCTCGCCCCGATTGCACCGGCAAAATCGGTGTCGTCGGTTTCTGTTTTGGCGGTGGGATCGCGAACGCTTTGGCAGTGGACTTAGGCCCGGACCTCGCAGCCGCTGTCCCGTTCTACGGTGGACAGCCGCCCGCCGCTGATGTCGCCAAAATCAAGGCACCCCTTCTGATCCACTATGCCGGCCTCGACACTCGCGTGAACGCTGGCTGGACCGCCTACGAAGAAGCGCTGAAGGCCAACCACGTCCCGTACTCGGTGTATATCTACGAAGGCGCGAATCACGGCTTCCACAACGACACGACGCCTCGTTACGACGAGGCCGCCGCCAAGCTCGCGTGGCAGCGCACGCTCGACTTCTTCAATAAGAATCTGCGCGGCTGACTTATTGGAGCGGCGGCGTGCTCGACGGCGGCCGCCGGTGATGCGTCGCCTGCTCATACGCGTAGGCCAGCTTAATGAGCACCGCCTCCGACCACGGCCGCCCGTAAATCGTCATGCCCGCGGGCAGTGTGCCGCCGCGCGTGTAGCCCATCGGAACGTTGATCGCCGGAAAGCCCGTTGTCGGCGAAAAGAACTGGCTGTTGTCGCCCGCCGGCGTGTTCAGATCGCCGATCAGCCGTGGTGGGTTGCTCCACGTCGGGTACACGAATGCGTCCAGCTTGAGCCGATCCAGGGTCTGTAAAACGGCCTCGCGAACCTTATCTCGATACGCATTCTCAGCCTGGCACGCGGCCGAATCCGGCCCATTCTCCGGACCGCTTTCCGCCTGCTCCAGCCGCCGTTGGACCGTCGGATGGAACTTGCCCGACTTGATAATCTCCGCCAGCATCTTCACCGGAACCCGATCCCCGCGAGCCGCTAAGAAGTGATTCATGTCGTACTTGAATCCCATGCAAGGACCAGCGCCCTGCCCACGCCGGAGCCCATCGAGACCGTCCACCTTCGCCGGATCGACAATTGTGGCGCCCGCGCGCCGGAGTTCCTCAACCGCGCCCGTGAATACCTGGACCACCTCCGGGTCGGCCGACTCCCGCTCATACGCCTGCCGCAGCACGCCGATGGTTGCGCCCCGCAAACCATTCCGATCCAGCGCGGCCATATAGTCGGGCGCCGGATGGGTGCGTGCCGCGGCGGTCACCGGATCGTCCGCGTCCTCGCCCACGATCACCTGAAATATTCGAGTGGCGTCCTCGACAGTCCGAGCCATGGGACCGGCAATGTCGGCAAGGAGGCTCAACGGGAAGACGCCGGCGCGGCTGGTTAGGCCCATGGTCGACCGAATGCCCACGAGCGCCTGGTGGGACGACGGTCCACGGATGGAGTTCCCCGTATCGCTGCCGAATCCGGCCAGTCCCAAGCTCGCCGCCACTGATGCGGCCGTCCCGCCACTCGATCCCGCCGTGACGCGACTCAGCGCATATGGATTCCGCGTGTAGCCTGGCAGGATCGAACTGACCGTCTCATAGGGACTAAACGCCCACTCCGCCATGTTCGATTTGGCAAGAACGATCGCGCCCGCATCTACGGCCCGCTTGACCTGAAACGCGTCCTTATCTGGCATGTAATTGGCGAACACCAACGCGCCATTCGACGTCCGCAGCCCCTTGGTTTCGAAATTGTCTTTGACGATCATCGGAACGCAGTGCAGCGGCCCGATCGGCCCTGACTGAACGAACCTGCGATCCAACTCCGCGGCCTGCTTTTCCGCTTCGGGATTCACCAGAACGATGGCATTGATTGCCGGGCCGTTCTTGTCGTACGCCTCGATGCGTCTGAGATATTCGTGTACGAGAGCGGCGCAGGTTAACCGGCCCGCTTTCATGGCCGCGTGGACTTCCGCGATCGTCGTTTCTTCTACTTCAAAGTGGCTGGGAGCTTGCGCCAGCAGAGGCAGCGCTGCAATAGACAGCAGACCAAAACGGAGCACGAATCGATTGTATAGCCTGCGGAAGGGTGGCGCAGGCGGTTCCGCCTGCCTTTGGAAACACAGTCCAGATCTCCGGGTCGACCGGAAGTCCCGCTACACTCGGCCTTCGGATGCGATGGACTTGAAAATTCCGTGAGCGGCATGTGGGCGCCAAATGGCCCCTTGTGCGTTGCCCCAAAGGCAGGCGAAACCGCCTGCACCACCCGGAACTAGGTGACTACTGCCACCCGCCGCCCAACGCCCGATACAACTGCACAAACGAGTTCAACTCGCCGAGCCGCAACTGCGCCAGCACCAACTGCCCCTGAAACAGATTGCGTTCCGAATCGAGCACCTGGAGATAGCTGTCCAACCCTCCCTGGTAACGCATGGTGGACAGCCGGGCGCTCTCCGACAAAGCATGCACCAGCAGTTCCTCCTGCGCACGCTGCTCGCGCGTCCGGTCGTAACCCACCAGCGCGTCGGAAACTTCCTTAAACGCGTTGTAAATGGACTTCTGATATGCAAGCACCATTTCACGTTTCTGAGCTTCCGAGAACCGTACCCCCGCCCGAGTCTGCCCCGCATTGAAGATCGGAAGAGCCGCGCTTGGGGCGATGCTCCAGAACCTCGCGGGTCCGGTGAACAACTCAGTAAGAGCCCGGCTCTGGCCGCCCAGGAATCCCGTGAGCGAAATCTGCGGGAAATACAGCGCCTTCGCCGCGCCGATCTGAGCGTTGGCGGCGATGAGTGTTTCCTCCGCCTGTCGGACGTCGGGCCGCCGTTCGAGCAATGCCGACGGCAAACCCACCGGAACCCCAGCAGGGATTCCATACTGATCGAGTGTCTTCCCGCGTGGAATCTCCCCGGGCGCGCGACCCAGCAACAGGCTGAGCGCGTCTTCGTACTGTGCGATCTCGCGTTGCGCGCTGGCGATCTGCGCCGTCGCGGTGTACAGAAGCTGTTCGGCCTGGTGTACGTCGAGCCCCGTCGCCGCGCCCCTGGTGTGCCGCAAATTCACCAGCCTGAGATTGTCTTCCGCGATCTTCTGCGTGCTCTTGGCAATCTCCAATTCCAGGTCGGCTTCGCGCAGCGCGAAATAGTCGCTCGTCACATCGCCGATCAGCGACACAACCACGCCGCGCCGTCCCTCTTCCGTCGCAAGGTAATTTGCGCGCGCTGCCTCCGTCAGACGCCTGAGCCGACCCCAGAAATCGAGGTCCCACGAGAGCGCCGCCCCCGCCTGCGTATACGTCGCCGACAGGTCTGTGCCGGCCTGGAGAAACTTGAACGAACCCACCGACGACTGGCGCGCCGCATCGAGCTGGGCTTGCGCCGAGAGCTGCGGAAACTCGTTCGCGCGCGTGATGTGGTACTGCGCCCGCGCCTCGAGCACCCGTTCCGACGCGATGCCGAGGTCGAAGTTGTGCTCCAGCGCAGTCGACACAAGTTGCGTTAGCGTCTCGTCGTGAAACAGATCGGGCCATTTCGAATCGGCAATCGACGTCGCCGTAGAACCGGCAGGCTCGCCCCGATACTGATCGGGCACGGGCACCACGGGACGCTTGTAATTCGGCCCCAGCGCGCACCCCGCACCTACAACGAGTGCCAGCAGCAGGAAGGGGAGTTTCCGGCTCATACGACTTCCTCCGCCACCGGCTCTTCCTCCTGCACCGGCTTGCCACGCGTCACCAAGCGCTGCACGACGACGAACAGCACCGGCACGATGAAAACCGCCAAGAGCGTCGCGGCGTTCATGCCGCCAAACACGGCCGTGCCGAGCGATCGGCGCGATGCCGCGCCAGCCCCAATGGCGAGCGCCAGTGGCACAACACCCAGAATGAACGCGAATGATGTCATCAAAATCGGGCGCAGCCGAAGCTCCGCCGCGTCCAGAGCCGCCTGCCGGATGCTCTCGCCCTGCTCATGCCGCATTCGTGCGTACTCCACGATCAAAATGGCGTTCTTCGCCGCCAGTCCGATCAGTGTCACGATGCCGATCTGCGTGTAAATGTCGTAGGGATACGAGCGCAGCCACACCGCCGCCAGCGCGCCAAACAATCCCAGAGGCAAGGCCAGAATCACGGCGAAAGGAATCGACCAGCTTTCATACAACGCCGCAAGGAACAGGAAAACCAGCACCGTAGCAAAACCGAAGATGACGCCCTCATGCCCCTGCGCCTCTTTTTCCTGATAAGTGGTGCCGGTCCACTCATACGCGAAGCCCTGCGGAAGCGCAGTCTGCGACAGCTCCTCCATCGCAGTGGTCGATTGGCCGCTGCTATATCCAGGCGCTGGAGTCCCCAACATCTGAATCGCGCGGAAGCGGTTATAGCGGTAGACCACGTCCGGCCCCGAGGTCGGGTTGACCGTGGCCAGCGTCCCCATCGGCACCATGTTGCCCGCGTTCGACCGCACGTAGAATCGCTCAATGTCTTTCGGACCGGTACGATACTCCGGCTCGGCCTCCACCAGCACCTGCCAGGTGTGCCCGAACGCGTTGAAGTCGTTGACGTAAAGGCCGCCGAGAAACGTCTGCAGCGTGTTGTAAGCGTCGGTGAGCGGGATATCGAGCGTCTGCACCTTCTCGGTATCCATGTCCACCTTGTATTGCGGAACGTCGGGACGGAACGTGCTGATCAGGCTGCCCAGTTCCTTCTTCTGATGGCTGGCCTGAATCAGCGAATCGGCAGTGGCCGCCAGGTTCTTGATGTCCCCACCGGCGCGATCTTCCAGCATGTACTGGAATCCCCCCGTCGTGCTCAAACCGAGTATGGGCGGCAGACCAAACGCAAACGTAAAAGCTTCCGGAATCTTAAAGAACTCCCGTTGCGCACGGCCGATCATGGCCTGCAGTTCGAGATTCTTGCCGCGGCGCTCATCCCACGGCGTCAATCGAGCAATCAAAGTAGCTGCGCTCGAACTGTTGGTGCGCGTCGCAAGATCCGTCCCGCCAAGCGTCAAAACGCCGACCACGCCCGGCATATGCATCACCACGTTCTCAATCTTCTTGGCCGCTGCTTCCGTTCGTTCAATCGATGCGCCGTCGGGCAAACGCATCGCCACAAAAAACGCGCCCTGGTCCTCGTCGGGGAGAAAACCGGTTGGCATCTTATGGAAGATCCAACCCGCGGCGACCCAGAAGCACGCCAGTCCCACCAGCGCGAATCCCGATTTCCGAATCAAACCGCCCACGCCCATCAGGTAGCGGCTGCGCGTCCAATTGAACGCCCGATTGAACCAACGGAAGAACGGCGCCAGAACGCCCCGATTTTCATCCGAAGGCTTCAGCAGCAGCGCACTCAGCGCCGGGCTCAGCGAAAGTGCGTTGAAAGCGGAAATCAGCACGGACGCCGCAATCGTAAGAGCAAATTGCTTATAGATCTGTCCGCTGATGCCGCCCAGAAACGCCACCGGGATAAACACCGCAGCAAGAATACAGGCGATAGCAACCACCGGCGCGGACACTTCTTTCATGGCCTGAATGGTCGCTTCGTGAGGCGACATGCCGTGGTCGATCTTGTGCTGCACCGCCTCCACCACAACGATCGCATCATCGACGACGATACCGATTGCGAGCACGAGGCCGAACATGCTGGTCATGTTGATGGAGAAGCTGAGTATCGGAAACAGCGCCAGCGTTCCCACCACCGCCACCGGCACCGTCAGCAACGGAATCAGCGTGGCTCGCCAGTTCTGCAGGAACAGGAAGACCACGAGAATGACGAGTCCGATCGCCTCCAGCAGAGTCGTAATCACGTCCTTGATGGCCGCTCGAACGAACATCGTCGAGTCGTACGAAATCAGGTAATCCACCCCGGCCGGAAAGCTCTTCTTCGCCTGTTCCAGATACTTCTTGATGTTGTCGGCGGTCTGCACGGCGTTCGCGCCCGGCGACAGAAAGATGATGAGATTCCCCGCGGGATGCCCATCCACACGGCTGAATCCGCTGTAGGTCTGCGCCCCAAGCTCAACGTGGCCAATATCGCGAATCCGGAGCAGGGAAGCATCCGGCTGCGCCCGCAACACGATATCTTCAAACTGTTTGGGATCGACCAGCCGCCCCGGAGCGCTCACGGCAAACTGGAACGCGGTCCCGCTGGGCGCCGGCGCTTGACCGAACGCGCCCGCCGGGTTTTGCCGGTTCTGCGCCTGGATGGCGTTGCTGACGTCGGTAGCGGTGATCCCGAGCTTGGCCATCTTGTCGGGATTCACCCAAACTCGCATCGAATACACCAGGTTGGTCGTCAGGCGCGTATCGCCGACCCCGTCCAGGCTGCCGATCTGGTTCAGCAGGTTAATGTTGATGTAGTTGTTGAGAAACAACGCATCGTAGCGGTTATCGGTGGGGATCAGGCTGATCGCCATGAGGAAGGCGCTCGACACCTTCTTCACCGTCACGCCCTGTCGCTGCACTTCAGGAGGCAGCCGAGGCAGCGCCAGGTTCACGCGATTCTGCGTTTGCACCGCGGCGATGTCGGGATTGGTACCCAACTGGAACGTCACCTGAATGTTCAGACTCCCGTCGTTCGCGCTGCTCGACAGGAAATACAGCATGTGGTCCAGGCCCGAAAGCTGCTCCTCGATCGGCTGCGCTACGGTCTTTTCGAGGTCCTGCGAGTTGCCGCCGAGGTAGTTCGCCGTTACCTGAATCACGGGCGGCACAACTTCGGGGTAACTTGCCACCGGAAGGTTCGGAATCGCGACCCCGCCAAGAATAACGATCACGATGGCGATCACCATCGCGAATACCGGGTGATCGATGAAAAAACGCGCCATGGTTTAGTTCCCTGCCGCTCCGCTCACCGGAGGCGCTCCAGTCGGCCCGCGATAAGGAGTCGGCTGCACCGCGGAACCCGGCCGCACCTTCAACTGCCCATCCACGATCACCTCGTCACCAGGCTTCAATCCCTGCTCGATAATCCACTGATTCCCGACCTGCGCCCCTGTCACCACTGCCCGCGCCAGCACGCGATTGTCAGCGCCTACGGTGTAAACGGTCTGGATGCTCTGCAATTGAAGAACTGCCTTCTGCGGAATCACAATGGCGTTCTTGCGGTCGTCCACCTGCACGCGGACGCGGCCAAACTGCCCCGGCAAGAGAGTATGACGCGGATTCGGGAAGCGGGCCTGCAACTCGAGAGTCCCGGTTTTGGGATCTACCTGGTTCAGTGAGTCCTCGATATGCCCTTTCGCGGGAAACTCGGAATTGTCGGCGAGGATTAAGGTCAATGGAATGTCGGCGCCAGGCGTGGATCGGCCCTGCTTAGCCCACCCCAGATATTCCGACTCGGTGACTTTAAATCGCACCCAGATCGGGTCGAGCGGAACGATGGTGGTGAGCGGTTGTGACGAGCTCGGCGTCACCAGCCCACCTACCGGAACCAGCGAATCGCCAATACGCCCGCTGATCGGCGCTTTAATCGTGCCGTAATTCAAATTGAGTTTGGCGGTCTGCAGAGCGCCTTTCAACGCCTCCACTTTGCCTTCCATCGACGAGATCTGCGTACGAGTGGAAAGCGTCACCTGTTCGACGTTCGCCTTCGCCGAAGCAACATTGGCCTCGTTTGCTTTGAGCGCCGCCGCGGCCGCGTCGAAATCCTGTTTCGAAGCCGCGTCGGCTTCCACGAGAGGCTTCAACCGCGCATAGTCCTGCTGCGCCTTCAGAAGATTCGCCTCGGCCGACGCGAGATTGGCCTGTGCCTGCAGCAGCGAAACCTGGTGCCGCGCAAACTCGAGATCCGCCTCGCTCTGCTTCACGTTGCCCTGCGCCTGTTCCACGCTGGCCTGGTATGGCCGCAGGTCGAGCTCATACAGATCCTGACCCGCCGTCACTTCCGAGCCGGGCGAGAACAGCCACTTTTCGATGTAGCCCTCGACTCGCCCGCGCACGTCCACCGTGTTGCGCGCGTACGTCTGCGCCGCGAAGTCGGAGAGAATCGGCACGTCCTGAGCTTGGGTGGTCATGACGGTCACCGGCACAGGTGGCGGCGAGACCGGATCTTTGCGCTGGCCTGACGCGGTACATCCGGATAGTAATGCACATCCCAGCGCCACCAGCGCTAAGAGCGCCGGCAACATTATTTTCTTCATGGGCAACCTATTAAGATGTAGATTCACGAGCGTGCCTTTCGGATTCGAGCCCCATCCAGGAATAAATGTGTAAAGTTGGTTACGGCCTGCTCGTCGGTCAGACCGTTGTACTCGTCGCCGAAGAGGACCTTGAGCATCGCGTGGTGTTTGCACATGCACAGAAACCCGCGGATCATGGCGAGCGCGTCGCACTCCCCAAACGCACCTTCCCGCTGTCGTTCGAGCACGTACTCTTCTAGGAATTTCTCCAGCGGCGCCGTCTGGCGCTCGCGAAACATGCGCGCCAGCTCGTGGCCATCGAGCGCGGAATAAAGGGTAAGCTGGTAGACCTCTCGTTTCCCCTCGTAGTTCTCAATAATCTTGCGGGCAAGGCTCGAGAACAGAGCAGCGTCGTCGCGGCCCTGGGCTAGCGGAGTCATTTCGGCAATCCATCGTTCCACACTCAGGTGCTCGGATACGTGGTCAATGATGGCCGAATAGAGTTCGAGCTTTGTATTGAAATACCGAAAAATCAGAGCCTCATTGACGCCGGCGGCCTCGGCGATTTGCTTAGTGGTCGTGCCTTGAAATCCACGGGAGGCGAAAAGCCGGATCGCGGCCTCAATCACCTGCGTCCGGCGGACTTGGCCGGGCTGACGTGTAGGGACGGGGTGGATGGTGGTCGGTGCGTGGGTTTGCATTCTGGGAGGGGAAGTAAGTGCTTACTTGCTTAAGATAACAGCATATCCGGCAAAACGGCAACTAATGCAGGATGGGGGACCTCGCCATGTTTAGGGTAAAATCGCTTAACCCATGCCTCTCTCGCCCGGCGACAAACTCGGCCCCTACGAGATCCTCGCGCGAATCGGCGCAGGCGGAATGGGCGAGGTCTGGAAGGCTCGCGACACCCGATTGAATAGACTCGTCGCGATCAAGACATCTCAGGAGGGGTTCTCCGAGCGTTTCGAGCAGGAAGCGCACGCCATCTCGGCTCTGAACCACCCGCACATTTGCCAGCTCTACGACGTTGGGCCGGACTACCTGGTGATGGAGTACATCGAAGGCACGGCTCTGACTGGCCGCCTGCCGCTTCCGCAGGTTCTGAAGTATGCCGCGCAAATCAGCGATGCACTTGACGCCGCGCACAGAAAAGGGATTACGCATCGCGATCTGAAGCCCGCCAACATTCTCGTCACGAAGTCCGGCATTAAGTTGCTCGACTTCGGCCTGGCGAAGCTGCATTCGGCCAGCCCGGTCTCCCAAGCCCCCAGCGCCAACACCCTCACCATGGCGATCACCGGCAAACACGAGATCGTCGGTACGTTGCAGTATATGTCGCCCGAGCAGTTGCAAGCGCAGCCCGGCGGTGAAGAAGTTGACGCAAGAAGCGACATCTTTTCGTTCGGCGCGCTGCTCTATGAGATGCTGACCGGCCAGCGAGTGTTCGAAGGCCCTTCCACAGCAAGCGTAATTGCGGCGATCATCGAGCGTCCCGCGCCTTCTGTAGCCGCGCTGGCGCCGCCGTCCCTCGATCGGCTCTTGCAGCGATGTCTGGCTAAGCACCCCGATGACCGCTGGCAAACCGCGCGCGATCTGAAAGCTGAACTGGAATGGATCGCCCAGGAACTGCGTGACCCGCCCAAGCAGCCAATACCCTCGTCCCGGCGGAGTCGCTGGCTGTGGCTCGCCGCCGTGGCGTCGCTCGTCTTAGTGACCGCGGCATGGTCCTTGACCAGGTTTCGCAAGCCGTCCGACCTTCAGCACGAATGGCGGTTTCAAATTTCGCTCCCGGCCGACCTCCGATTAAGCGCATACGGGTCGTTCGCACTTTCTCCCGATGGACGGCTTCTGGCATATTTCGCCGCGAATCCTGAAGGCGTTTATCACCTCTGGATTCGATCCCAGGAATCGCTCGAAGCTCGCCAGGTGTCAGGGACTGACATGGTGGAATCTACACGAGCAGGAGCCCCACGTCCGCCCTTCTGGTCGCCGGACAGCCGCTTCGTGGCTTATGGATTCAATGGAAAGCTGGTGAAAGTGGATGTCGCAGGCGGCGGACTTCCCCAATTCGTCGGCTCCATACCGGACGCCGCAACCGGCGGTTCGTGGAACGCCGATGGAGTAATCCTCCTCGGCAACAATCAAGGCCCGCTGCTTAAAGTTTCGTCAGAAGGCGGTACACCGTCTCCCATCACATTCGTGGATCCCGCCTTCAAAGAGCGAAATCACGGCTACCCGGTATTTCTGCCGGATGGGAAGCACTTCCTCTACATGCGCGTGGGTCGAGCGCGAGAGCATGTTGGCATCTACGTGGGCTCGATCGAAAACAAGCCGGAGGCCCAGCCCGCGAATCGTTTGATCGAGTCTTTCTCCAACGCTGTCTTCGTACCGGGATCCAACTCGGTGGGAGAGCTTCTATTCCTGAGTGAAGGTCGACTGCTCGCTCAGCGCTTTCATTGCGGGCGTCTCGAACTCATGGGGCAACCCGTCTCCGTCGCCGATCAGATCGGCAGTTTCGGCACCTACGGGTTTTTCGCGGCATCAGTGAATCACGTGTTGATTTACCGTGTGGCGAATTGGACAAGCCAGCTAAAATGGTTCGATCGCCAAGGCAAAATCCTGGGCGTTGTCGGAGAGCCTGCCGTCTACTGGCCTGGCATCGCACTAGCGCCTGACGACTCCAAAGTTGCCGTATCGCGCGACGGCGATATCTGGCTTCACGAATTCGCCAGGGGCGTGAGTACCCGATTGACGCTTGGCATGGGCTTCAACCGAAATCCCATTTGGTCACCCGACGGCGCGCGCGTAACATATTCGTCTTCTCGGGCGGGCGCCGGCGACCTATACCGCAAATACGCCAACGGGACCGGAGAGGACGAACTGCTATTGAAATCGGACCCAGCTAAATTCCCGTCGAGTTGGTCTCCCGACGAGCGGTCGCTGCTCTACACGGTCGGAGCGAACGAAGACAGGAGCCTCTGGAGGCTCTCTCACGTCGACGTGGCCGGCAAAGCGGAGTCCATACCCTTTGTGCAAAGCCATTCGGTCGCCGAGAAAGGCTACTATTCCCCCAACAATCGCTGGATCGCATACGTGTCGGCGGAATCGGGCCGCAGTGAGGTGTATGTGCAGACCCTCGAAGCGGGCAGTTCGGGCGGTCAGGGCAAGTGGATTGTATCCAAAGGTGGGGGCACCAATCCACGCTGGCGGCGCGATACCAAAGAACTGTATTATCTCGCCACGGATGGCACGGTCATGGCCGTGGACATCCAGGGAAACGGATCGTTTCAGCCTGGTGCTCCGCATGCATTATTCCAGGGACCCCCCAGATCGGTAGCCCGCTCAGGGAATGATTCCTCGCCATCCTACGACGTCACCGCTGACGGAAAGCGGTTTCTGTTCCTGGTGCCGGATCTGGACAACTCGCGAGTGCCGTTTACAGTTCTCCTGAACTGGAAGGTTCAGTGAAGCAGGCATTCAGCCTCGCTTTGGACTTCACCGCGGAAGGATAGGCGAAACCGCCTGTCCCACCTTTTTCCAACCTGACCGCTGCCGTTGGTTGCGGCTGTGCTTCTTGATGGCGCAGGCGGTTTCGCCTGCGCCTGGAGTTTGGCCCTTTTTGACGTATTCTCGGCTAAGCATTGCAGTACAGTAGGGCACTGGAAAGAGAGGGCTTGAATTTCTGCGGCTTCGTGGTCGACAGTGCCTGTGATGCGAAGTCGGAGAA
>Ga0209168_10000404_pt1 | contig 43710 bp, 41 predicted proteins | sample Coa_R1_FD_187156 | JGI IMG/M metagenome (GOLD analysis project Ga0209168, IMG submission 187156) | Surface soil microbial communities from Centralia Pennsylvania, which are recovering from an underground coalmine fire - Coalmine... | ecosystem: Environmental > Terrestrial > Soil > Unclassified ...
TACCCGTAGGCCCGGGCCTCTGTGGCTGCAAACCGACGCCGTCCGCGTTCATCCAAAACAGGCGATAATTCCGCGTAACGCCGCCGAATGCCTGCCGCAGACATCACCATTCGCAAACGCTATCACATTGTAATTTTCAGTTGAAGTACTTATTTATGCACACCGCCTTAGGTGGGGATGCACAACTTCGTCCGCAGCGAACGAAGTTCATTTCCTTTGAAGACTCGGTTGACGCTGTGCACCGATCCTCTGGGATGTGCATCAAGCGGAGACTAGCGATCCAACCCTCTCTCCTTGCACCACACGCTTAATGTTTCCTCGCACGTTCAGATTGAAGATCAGAATCGGCAGGTTGTTTTCCCGACAGAGAGAGATAGCGGTTGCGTCCATGACCTTCAGGCCCAGCTTGAGCACGTCCAGATAGGTGATGCTCTCAAACATCTTGGCGTCGGTTACGATGCGGGGATCGGCATCGTACACGCCGTTCACGCGGGTGGCCTTCATGATCACATCGGCTTTGATTTCCATGGCCCGCAGGGAGGCGGCGGTATCGGTGGAGAAATAAGGGTTGCCGGTGCCTCCGGCAAAGATGACCACGCGGCCTTTTTCCAAATGCCTCAAGGCCCTGCGCCGGATAAAGGGCTCGGCGATCTGGTTCATCTCCAGGGCAGACATTACGCGGGTATAGACGCCCTGTTTTTCCAGCGCGTCCTGAAGCGCGAGAGAGTTGATGACCGTGGCCAGCATCCCCATGTGGTCGGCGGATACGCGATCCATATCGCGCGCCTGTTCGGCCACTCCGCGAAAGAAGTTGCCGCCACCCACCACCAGGGCAATCTCCAGGCCCAGTTCGTGAATGTCCCTGATCTCAGCCGCAATCTCGTGAATGCGGCTGGTCTCGACGCCAAATCCCTTATCTCCGGCCAATGCCTCGCCGGAAAGCTTGAGCAAAATACGTTTAAAAGCTAATGCCATGTGCGTTCAGTATAAATGGAGGCAGTTAGCAATTGGCAATAGCATCTTGCCTAGCCTTGGCCTTTGGCTTCTGACCTTGGTTATCTCCCACGAAAGTTGCCGGATGGACGTTTTGAATGCTCCCCGATCCATAGCGTTTCGGCAAGTTCTTTTTCTTCTGCGACGGTTTTAGGAGTCACGTAGACGCAGCCGGGCGGCTGCGATCCAACTCTCACTTTTTTTGTGGCTTGCCGCGCTAGGGATATTGCGGTTTGCCTCCCTTCCAGGCATTGGGATAACGCGCGCAGACGCCGCCAATCGCACCGGTGATTCCCGAGGGGTAACATTTCTGCTCAGCGAAGATCCCATAAGGATCAAAGAAGTAAAACTGATTGTTGGTCGGATCGTGATGGGTAAAAAATATGTGCAAATGGACGTTGGTCTGGGCGTTGTTGTGTCCGTTGCCGCCGGGGCCGGTGTCTCCGGCCCAGCCCAAAACAGTTCCGGCCGTCACCTGCTGACCCACCTTCACAGCAATCGTCTCCGTGTTCGTTCCCCAATTTGCCGCCGTGGGGTTCCTGCCGGCTGCGTTCTGTGGGCAGCCGCTGGCGTTGAGATGGCCTTTGTACGCCGCCTCCTGCGTGGTCAAGTCGGAACGCGAATCCAGATAGGGGATGGTCTGGCTCCAGGCATTGGCGCAATCGTGGGCTGGTCCATTGCGCATGTGCATGTAGATGGTACGGAATGCGTCCTGTACACCGCCAACATCGTGGCTGACGACCACAGTGTTCCCCGACCAGTCGTCCCATCCCACAAAGACTACCTTGCCGGCAGCGGCGGCGCGGACCTGGAAGGTCTTGCTCAGGTCAATGGCGTAGTCCGTGGCATGATGCCAGTTGCCATTGGTGTAGCGCCATCCCTGAAAGAGAGTCACACCGGTATCGGAAAAGGGCAGCGTGAAGGGCGCCGCGGTAATAGCCAACGCGGAAAGCCGGATGAAATGGTCACCGCTGGACGAGTCGGGAGTCACCGGCCAGCGGTACCAGGTTGTATCCCCGCTGATGAGGTAATCATAAGGACTCGGCGCCACTACCTGATTGGCGCAATCGCTTCCGCAGCCGGGATAGCTCACCATCTTGATGAGGCGCAAGCCCTGCCCGCCCAGCTCATTCCACTTGGAACGAAAGTTTTCCCAATCCACCCCCGCCCACAGATAGTAGCCATCCGTGCCTTCCCGCCAGACACCAAGATAATGTCTTTGGTTGCCGTCCATATAGGTGCGGATAACGGTCAGGCGGAGGTTTTGTTTCCCCAACTCCTGCCACTTGGCGTTAAAGCTGTTCCAGTCCACTCCCGCCCAAAGATAATGTGCGTCGTTGCCTGCCCGCCACGCCCCAATGTACTTGCGCGTGTTGCCGTCCATGTAGGTGTCCACGTCCACCAGACGCAGGCCCTGTTTGCTCAATTCCTCCCACTTGGCATGGAAGTTGTCCCAGTCCACTCCGGCCCAGAGATAATGCGCATCGTTGCCCGCCCGCCAGACACCCAGATATTTCCGCTGGCCGCCATCAACGTAAGTCTTCACCACAGTAAGGCGCAGATTTTGTTTGGCCAACTCCTGCCACTTGGCGTTGAAGCTATCCCAGTCCACTCCAACCCACAGGTAATGGGCGTCACTGCCGGCGCGCCAAACGCCGGAAAACTTTCTCTGCGCGCCCTCACCCCAGGTCTCAACGTCGGTGAGGCGCAGGTTTTGCTTGCTCAACTCTTCCCACTTGGCGTTGAAGCTGTTCCAATCCACGCCCGCCCACAAGTAGTAAGGGTCGGTGCCCGAACGCCACACTCCTGCAAAGGCATCCTGGGACCTTGCCGTGAGCGGGGTTAAACAGAGAAGGCATAGGATTGAGAACGCCGAAAGCAACCGCAATTGCGCGCGTGACGCCAGTAAAACCTTGCTCATGCAGGTTTCTCCTTTGCTGTGTAAACCAGTTGTCCAAATGGGAAGTGGAGACGATTGTAACAGTTTATGGTCAGCCGTTTGGTTTCAGTGTGCCCCTCTGTGAGCGTTGGACGGGCGACAAGTCATGCTGAGCAGAAAGGGCAACTACGGCCTAAGGCGCCCGGCGAGCGGAGCGGGCAAGTGACCTATCGGCCTGATTGAGCGTGGTTCCGTGTGATGTATACTCCCATGCCATCATGACCCGCTTGAGCGGATTTTTGTGTTGCAGTTTGCTGACTGCGCTTGCGTTGGGCCAAGCGCCACCGCCCGTGATCTCCCCTGAAGTCCATGCGGACAACAGCGTGACCTTCCGCCTTCGCGACCCGAATGCAAAGTCTGTCCTGCTCAGGCTGGAAGGACAGGTCAAGCCTTTCGGAATGGAGAGAGACGATCAAGGCATCTGGAGCACGACTACCACTCCCTTGAGTCCCGATTACTATGGCTACTCTTTTGTTGCCGACGGCGTGGCTTTAATTGACCCATCCAACTGGCTGCTCAAACCAAACTTCCTTAATCCGCAAAGCGCCGTTCACGTGGCTGGTCCAGCATCGTTGCCATGGGAAGTGAATGATGTGCCGCACGGCGAAGTGCACCACCATTTCTATCGCTCGGCAGTGGCGGGAGATGATCGCGACTACTACGTCTATACTCCGCCGGCTTACGATCCAAGAACGAAAGAGAACTATCCCGTGCTGTATCTGCTGCATGGGTTCAGCGACGATGCCAGCGGCTGGACGGCCGTGGGCCGCGCGAATGTGATCCTCGACAACCTGATTGCGCAGGGGAAAGCCAGGCCGATGATTGTAGTGATGCCTCTCGGGTACGGCACGATGGAGATGGTACGGCATGGGTGGGGCGTGTGGAGCAACACGGAGTTGCGAAACCGCAACTTTGCCAAATTCCGGGAAGCGCTGCTGACAGAGGTGATGCCTCGGATTGAAAGCGAGTATCGGGCCAGCAGGGACCGCTCTGGCCGGGCTTTGGCTGGATTATCCATGGGCGGTGCGGAGTCCTTGTTAACCGGATTGAATGCGCCCGATAAGTTCGCCTGGGTTGGCGGCTTCAGTTCGGGCGGGATCCCGGATGATCTGGCATCAGACTTTCCCGGCCTGGATGCCAACACAAACCCGCGCCTTCGGCTGCTGTGGATAGCGTGTGGAACCGAGGATGGACTCATTACCGCCAACCGCAACCTGCGCGGGTGGCTGAAGTCCAGGGGAGTGAAGGTGACGGAGATTGAGACGCCCGGGGCCCACACGTGGATGGTATGGCGGCGCAATCTAGTCGAATTCGCTTCGCTCCTGTTCCGCTGATGAGAAAGCAGTTGGGAATTGGCCAAAGGCCAGAGCAACAGCAAAACCTAAAGACGCACCGGGGGCGGCTGCGGTCCACTCCTTGTTTTTTTGAGTCTCGTTTTGTGTCCTGTGGGCTTGCCACGCTATGCCACACAGTCGCGCAAAAAGCAAAAGCGGCAACTTGCGTTGCCGCTCTCTCGCTAGAAGCCGGAGGCGAACAGGTTAAGTACTGCTCTCCTGTTGTGGCTTGCTGATGGCTACGGTCTCCCCCACATCACCCACCTTGAAGCGGGCGAAGCGGCGCACGGAGATGTTCTCGCCCAGCTTGCCGACCTTGCTGGCGATCAACTGGCTTACGGTGATGCCCGGTTCTTTCACAAAGGGCTGATCGTACAGGCAGACCTCTTCGTAGAACTTTGCCATTTTGCCTTCCACGATCTTCTCCACCACATTGGCCGGCTTGCCGGTTGAGGCCGCCTGGGCGCGGTAGATTTCTTTCTCTTTTTCATACGCGTCCGGAGTCACATCCTCCTTGCGCACGAACTTGGGATCGGCGGCAGCGATGTGCATGGCAACATCTTTCACCAGGTCCTTGAAATCATCCGTACGGGCGACAAAGTCGCTCTCACAGTTGATCTCAACCAGCACTCCGATTTTGCCGCCAGCATGGATGTAGTTGCCGACAGAGCCTTCACTGGTGATGCGAGTCGCTTTCTTGGCGGCCGTGGCAATGCCTTTCTTGCGCAGCAAAACCATGGCCTGCTCCACATCGCCCTTGGACTCCGTGAGCGCGTGCTTGCAGTCCATCATGGGAGCGCCGCTGAGGTCACGCAGTTTTTTTACCTGCGCGGCTGATACATTTTTCCCGTCACTATCGCCGGGCGCTGCTGTGGTGCCGCTCATAGTACCTTCCGTTTTCATCGATCTTCTACCTCTGGATAAGACTCTCCCCGCGAAGGGATTGGCCCCCCTCGGGGGTTTTTCCGTTGATATTTACAGGCAGGTTGTACCTGAAATTCCGTCAGTGGCTCTTGTGAGCGGCCACGTCCAGTTCAGGGACGTCCACAGGTGCTTCTGCCGCCGCGGGCGCCTTGCGTATTTTGCCGCCAAGCACCTCTTCCATGTTGAGCTCTTCTTCCTCAACCAGATCAGCGGACGTGGTCACAGTTGCGACGGGAGCCTGGGCGGCGGCTTCTGCAGCGGCGGCGGAAGCAGCTTCAGCCTGAGCGGCCTGAGCGGCAACAGCGCCGGCAATTTCAGCGGTCTGCTTGTCAGTGCCAACCTGAACGCCCTCAGCAATGGAATCGGCAACCTTGGAAGCAAATAAGCGGATGGCGCGCAAGGCGTCATCATTTCCAGGTATCACCCAATCCACCTCAGTAGGATCACAGTTGGTGTCCACCACGGCCACGACCGGGATACCCAGCTTGCGGGCCTCTTTCACCGCGATCGCTTCCTTGTTGGAATCAATGACAAAGAGGATGTCCGGGAGCCGGCTCATATCCTTGATGCCTGCAAGGTTCGCCTGCAGGTGCTTGCGCTCGCGCTCCAGCTTGATGACTTCTTTCTTGGGCAGCAACTCATAACGGCCATCGGTGGCCATTTCATCAAGCTCCTTGAGCCGCTTGACAGATTTCTGTACGGTGACCCAGTTGGTAAGGAGCCCGCCAAGCCAGCGGTTGTTCACGTAAAACATTCCGCAGCGGTGAGCCTCTTCGGAAATAGCGTCCTGCGCCTGGCGTTTGGTGCCGACAAACAGGACCGTCTTGCCTTCCGCGGCCCCATCCTGCACAAACTTGCTCGCGTCCTTGAACATCTTGAGCGTCTTTTGCAGGTCAATGATGTAAATTCCATTCCTCTCCCCGAAGATGTATTCCTTCATCTTGGGGTTCCAGCGCTTGGTCTGGTGCCCGAAGTGGACGCCCGCTTCGAGCAGTTCTTTCATGGTGATATTAGCCAAATTACCTCCTTAGTGAATTGCATCCTTCGCGGCCATCCTGCCCGCTCGGGATTGATTCCCCTGTCCGCTCCCGGCAGAGCGGGAGGGAAGATTTTGGTCCCGATTCACTGCCAGCCTTACCGCCCGCGGGACCCCAAGCGGCCAGGCCAAACTCCAAAAGCTAGAGCTTACTAAACTCCACCCCACCAGGCACAAAACCGGTGCGTGCTGGGGAGCCCGGATTGTAACCACCGTGTCTCATGAAATCCACGCTAGCGCTTACTAAACTGGAAGCGTTTGCGCGCGCCCTTCTGTCCGTACTTCTTGCGCTCCTTGCAGCGGGCATCGCGGGAGAGAAAGCCTTCCGCCTTCAATTTCTTGCGCAATTCTATGTTGAACTCGAGCAGCGCGCGGGCAATGCCCATCCTGAGAGCTCCGGCCTGGCCATTCACGCCGCCTCCGGAAACGCTGGCCACCACATCAAAAGCCGCGGTGGTTTCACTGGTGACCAGAGGCTGGCGCACCTCAACACGCTGCGCGTCCGAGGGAAAATACTGTTCGAAAGCTCGCCCGTTCACTTGAAACTTGCCGCTGCCCGGACGCAGGAAGACCCGGGCTACGCTCGATTTGCGGCGTCCCGTACCGTAATACTGAACTGTTTCAGCCATCTCTTAATTATCCACTCCGTAAAAGAATCTTCACTTACTGCCGCTGCGCTTCCCGGCCTTCTTAAGCCAAGGCCAGAGCCTCAGGCTTTTGTGCTTCATGGCCGTGCTTGCCACCCTTGTAAACTTTCAGCTTCTTGCCCATGCTGCGGCCAAGCTTGGTCTTGGGCAACATACCCAGAATGGCATCCTGCACCACCCGGTCAGGACGGCGATCAAAGCGCTTGCGGAACTCCTCTTCGCGCAAGCCGCCGGGAAACCCGGTGTAGTGGCGATAGACCTTCTGCTCGCTCTTTACGCCGGTCACACGGATCTTCTCCGCATTGATCACGATTACGTGGTCGCCGGTGTCCAGGAAGGGCGTGTAAGTGGGACTCTCCTTGCCGGAAAGAATCCGGGCGACTTTCGAAGCCAGCCGGCCGAGAGTCTGCCCCGAGGCATCCACTACATACCATTTGCGCGCAATTTCCTGCCCGCTTGGAAAACGGGTTGCCATGCTTCAAACTCCTGAGAATAAAGACGCTAAGAAATAACCGCTCGATTACACCGCATAGCTACTTCCTGAAGGGAAGACACAAGGGCGGGCAAACTGCATGAGCAGCGAGTCTCAAGAATACCCAATTGCCGAGTTGGATGTCAACGCTGAACTGAACTGGTTTGGTTACACTAATCTTGTGCTCCAGTTCGCCCAAGCCGGTAAACGTTTTGGCCCGAAAATCCTCTTTCAGGGGCTTGACTGGCTGATTACGCCCCGTGACCGCGTGGGCCTGGTGGGGGCAAACGGCACCGGCAAGACCACATTGTTGAAGGTGCTCGCTGGAACGGAATCACTGGACTACGGCAGCATGAGCCGCCAAAAAGGGATCGTCAGCGGCTATCTGCCCCAGGACGGCCTGACACTCTCCGGGCGCACCGTTTTTGCCGAATGCCTCTCGGTCTTCAGCCAGATCCATGCCATGCAGCGCGAACAGGAAGAACTGGCGCACCGCATGGGCGAAGTTGCGCACGAGGGTCCGGAGTACGCTCAGATTGCCGAGCGCTTCCATCATATCCAGGCGGAGCTGCACTCCCGCGACGGCTACGGCATTGAAGCCGAGGTAGGAGTTGTCTTGAGTGGCCTGGGCTTCAGGAAAGAAGACTGGGAGCGCCGGACGGAAGAGTTTTCCGGCGGATGGCAGATGCGCATTGCCCTGGCCAAGCTGCTGCTGGCCAAGCCAAACCTATTGCTGCTCGACGAGCCAACAAATCACCTGGATCTGGAATCACGCAACTGGCTGGAGCAGTATCTGGTGAAATATCCCCACGCTTACGTTCTGGTTTCTCACGACCGCTATTTTCTGGACGTGACGGTGAACAGGATTGCGGAAGTGTGGAATAAGCAAGTCCATTTCTATTCCGGAAACTACGAGAAATTTCTGGCACAGAAGGCTGAACGCCGCGCGCAGCTTGAAGCCGCGCACCGCAACCAGCAGGAAAAGGCCGAACAGCTCCAGGCATTCATCAACCGCTTCCGTTACCAGGCGACCAAGGCAAAGCAGGTGCAAAGCCGGATCAAAGAGCTGGAACGGATGGAGAAGATTGAGGTTCCCCAGGATGAGAAGACCATTCATTTCTCGTTTCCGCAGCCTCCAGCGAGTGGACGCATGGTGGTCGAAGGCAAAGAGCTGGCCAAGAGTTACGGCGCCAAGCAGGTTTTTGCGGGAGTGAATTTTGTGATCGAGCGCGGCGACCGCATAGCGCTGGTCGGCGTGAATGGGGCAGGCAAGTCAACGTTGATCCGGCTGCTGGCTGGATTGGACTCGCCCACGGCAGGCGAGGTCCGGATGGGACACAACGTAGACGTGGATTATTTTGCCCAGGACCAATATAAGGCGCTGAATCCGCAAGTGCGGCTGCTGGACGACCTGTTTGAATTTGCGCCGCGTTCCACGCAGACGGAGCTGCGCAGCCTGCTGGGCTGCTTCCTGTTTTCCGAGGATGACGTCTTCAAGACCATAAGCGTTCTCTCCGGAGGCGAGCGCAACCGCTATGCGCTGGCGCGAATGCTGCTCCATCCATCGAATTTCCTGCTGCTGGATGAGCCCACCAACCATCTCGACCTGCGCGCCAAGGATGTGCTACTGGAATCGTTGCAGGAGTTCACCGGGACGGTAGTATTTGTTTCGCACGACCGCTATTTCATTGACAAGCTGGCCACCAGAGTCTTTGAGATCGGCGATGGGCGGGTTGAGGTCTTTCCCGGCAACTACGAGGATTATCTCTGGCGGAAAGAGGGCCATCAGCAGCCGGCCGCAGACAACGCCGCCATGGGCAATGGCACAGCCAAATCTTCCATTACGCCGCCCCAGCCAGAAGCAGTGGATGCGCCGGAATCAGCGCCCAAACAGAAGCGCCTGAACCCCATCAAACTCAAGCAGATGAAAGACCGGTGCCAGGAACTGGAGGAGGAGATCGTGCGACTGGAAGCTGCCGTCGCCGATACCGAAACCGCGCTGCAGACTTTCGTCAGCGTTGAGGAAACCAAACGCCAGTCGGATGCTTTGACGCAGCACCGTGCCGACCTTGCCGCGTGTATGGCGGAATGGGAAGAACTGGCGGCGGTGCTGGAGACGAGCGAGTAAACAGTCGCCAATGCTCCTGCTACTGCAGCACTACAAGCATCAATTCCAACCCTTCATCCAGTTCAAGGTTCTTGCGTGCCGACCTGAATACCGACAAGTGGTCAGGATTCGTCACCTCGAGTTCAACGCCGCGCATGCCAATCACCTCGCCAGTGTGGGCAGCCACGGGCTTAGCACCCTCCTGCGGCTGACCGGTTGGCGAAACTAAGTCGCCGGGATTGGGGTTGCCCATATTTGTTCCGCTATTTGGCATCATGCCACCGCTTGACATTCCTCCGTCGCGGGTTGGAGCTTGCATCGGGGGCAGGTTTTGCCCTTGCTGGGAAGCCTGGGCCGTGGTTCCTTTTATTGCCGGCAGGAGCGCCGCACGAACGAAGCAGTTTAAAGGCACCGTCTGTCCCTTTTTGATCTCTATCTCATCAAAGGAAAGCGCGATGAATGAGGTATGAGCATCGCCTGAATCGGCATCAAGCCGGCGCACATGACCAACGACCCTGGAACCGGCGGGAACGACCAGTCCTTTGGGCAACGTTAGAGGGACGTCCGTAACGGCAGTCACCACGTCTCCGACTTTAGCTTTCCTGGCCTTCACGGCGCTAACCAATTCCACTTGCAGGTCCCGACCAACCGGGCGCGCGGGGGTTTGCGCGCCGGCCGTCCCCAAGCCGAGCAGAACCACCCCCAACAACAGACTACGCTGCAAATGACCCATGACCGAACCTCCTGTGTGCTCCCACAATTATACGGATTGCAATTGTTCCGGGCTCCGTTCGCCATCCTTCGATTGGAGGGATCAACTTGTGGCGTCAATCCCTGCATTTGTATGCCACGGCAAGGAACAAGCGAGTGGCACTTTGAGTGGAATCCACGAAGCCGAAGCGAAGGGTTGTATTAGTATCCGTTAAATCGATTAATTGAATTGATTTAATAAACGAATTGCATTAAACTCTCCAGCGGCTTGTGGTTGCGCTGCTGCTCCAAGTTCCGCGCTCTTTGCCGCAAGCTCCCACCTCCGCACCTGTTGGTGTACATGCTCATGAACTCCCTTGCCGGCCAGGAAAACGCGCCTCCTAAGCGATGTCCCTGTCCGCCCACCTGTTGCTAGTCCACTTTCCCCCAAAAAGGAGATTCGATCATGAAGCGACTGCTATTGGTCCTGCTTTGCATAGGAATCGCGCTGTGCACCATTCCTGTCCCATCGTCCGCGCAGACAATTCCTGCGTGGCAGCCGAACACGGCTTATGCCGTGGGCGCATTGGTTATGTTCAACGGGGTGGAATACAAATGTATTCAGGCCCATACATCCATGGTGGGATGGGAGCCTCCAAATGTGCCTGCACTGTGGCAACCGGTAAGCGGATCTCCGACGCCGACGCCGACGCCGACTCCAACTCCGACCCCAACTCCAACACCCAAAGCAACGCCCACACCAACTCCGACTCCGACTCCCACACCTTCAGGCGGAGGCGGCGGTTGCGCTGCGGCGTGGAACGCTGCGACGGCTTATACGGGCGGCATGGTGGCCAGTGTGGGCAGCAACAACTACACGGCCGCTTTCTGGACGCAGAACCAGAACCCGACGACTCGGGGGAACAGCGGCCCAGCCGGCAGTGGCGACCCGTGGGGACTTCCGGTCTCGTGCAGCGGCTCGCCCAGTCCTACGCCAACTCCTACACCCACGCCAAAGCCGACGCCAACACCCACTCCTAGTCCTACTCCTACCCCCAGTCCAACTCCGACTCCTTCGCCTTCACCAACTCCAACGGTCGGGCTGCCGAAGCATCTCCTGATGGGGTATTGGCAGGACTTCAGCAACAGCGCCGCATGCCTGCGCATCAGCGACGTACCCACGAGCTATAACATCATCGCGGTAGCTTTCGCCAATGCCACGACGACTCCGGGAGCGGTAGATTTCAGCATCGATTCCGGGCTCTCCTCCTGCATCTCAGGCGGGTACACAGCCGCGCAATTCACGTCGGACATTGCAACGGCGCACAGCCGCGGCCAGAAGGTCATCATTTCGGTCGGCGGCCAGAACGGCACCATCAGCGTCTCCGATTCAACCAGCGCCGCGAACTTTGCCAATAGCGTTCACCAGTTGATGACTACGTTCGGATTTGACGGCGTAGACATTGATCTGGAGAACGGCGTGAATCCCACCTCGATGGCCAGCGCGCTGGAGCAGCTAGCCGGCATGAACCCAGGACTGATCATCACCCTGGCGCCGCAAACCATTGACGTGCAGTCAACCGGTGGCGATTACTTCCAACTCGCGCTGAACATCAGCAACATTCTCACCATCATGAATACCCAGTACTACAACTCGGGCACCATGAATGGATGTGATGGCAATGTGTACGCGGAGGGGGCGGAGAATTTCTTCACTGCGCTGGCATGCATTCAATTGCAAAGCAACCTGCGTCCCGACCAGATCGGCCTGGGTGCGCCGGCATCGGCGAGCGCCGCCGGGAGCGGTGTAGTTGCGCCCTCGGTGGTAGTCTCGGCGCTGGATTGCCTGGCTATGGGCACGAACTGCAGCACCTTTAAACCGCCCACCATGTGGCCCACAATTCGCGGGGCCATGACGTGGTCTATCAACTGGGACGCCTCGAACAGCTTTAACTTTGCAAACACGGTTCAATCTGGCCTGGGCTCTCTACCCTAGCTCTACGACCTGAGCAGGAGGACGACTGGCAGCAAGGCCGCCCTCCTGTATTTTTTGGTGGTCAAGCCGTCATCTGACTTGAAGCTATCTTCGCCGCACTTCTGGAGAGTGCCGCACAGTCGGCATCCACCATCATCTCTACCAGTTGGGCAAAAGTGGTGCGGGGCTCCCAGCCGAGTTCACGCCGGGCCTGGCTCGGGTCGGCTCTGAGGAAGTGAATCTCGTTATCGCGCACAAAGGCTTCGTCCTGCCCGATCAGGTGGGCGACGGACTCGTAGGGAATTCTTGCCGCTTCCAGCGCGCAGTGAAGAAATTCTTTCACGCTTCGGCTTTCACCCGTACCGATCACGTAATCCCTGGGCTGTTCCTGCTGGAGCATGCGGTGCATGGCCTCAACGTGGTCTCCGGCGAAGCCCCAATCCCGGCAGACATCAATCCTGCCGAGGCGCAGAGGTTCCTGGCTCCCATGCATCCAGGAAGCTACGTGCCGGGTAATTTTCCGGGTCACCATCTCCGGTCCGCGGCGAGGCGACTCATGGTTGAAAAGGATGCCGCCAACAGCGAACAATCCCTTTTCGCGGTAGACCCGGCAAAGATGGTGGGCGGCCAATTTCGAGACGCCGTACGGGCTGGTGGGGAACATCGGCGTATCTTCGTTGCAGGGGCCACGATGATTGCCAAACATTTCCGATGAGGAGGCCTGGTACAGCTTGATGCGGCGATCGGTCCTCTCAATGATATCGAGCAGGCGCGCCACGCCTCCTACGTTCACGTCCATGGTTTCCTGCGGGCACAGCCAGCTATTGGGAATGAATGGCTGGCCGGCAAGATTGTAGATCTCATCCGGTTCAGATTTCTTGACTGCGGCCAACAATGACAATTGGTCTGTCAGGTCACCATAGAGAAGGTGGACCTTGTCCATGACATTTTTCAGGTTCTGAGCGGCAGTCACCTCTGATCGCAGTATGCCAAAGACATGGTAGCCCTGGGCGAGGAGGTATTCCGCCAGATAGCTTCCATCCTGGCCGGCTACGCCGGTAATGAGGGCCCTCTTCATGCAACCTCCTCCGAACGAATGGCGCCTGGGAAGTGATTCCCTGCCCGTATCTTCCGGCGAATGTAGCAGGCCAGGCACCGATGCTGCAACCGCACACGACAGGTTACAGGTTATGGCATGGGCCATGAGTATTTCTCGCAATCTCTTTGACGAACGCTATCCAGAGTAGTACAGTTTGTGCGTGTTTGTAGCTGACGGGATGCCACGTGTATCAAGTGAGCTGTTCGAGCCAGAGTTCTTCGGCCTCGAGGATTGTATTTTCTCCGCCCGTCCGGGACGAGACCAATCGTGCCCTGACATTCCAGAAGTCCTGAAACCGGCGATCCTTAACTTGAAAAACTCAATGAGGGCCAGCTTCCCGTTTGCTCCGCGGTCTCTGGTTTGAGCTTCCGCTGTCCCTGAGCCCAGTACCGCAAACTCAATCCGTCCTATACAAGGAGCCAAAGAATGTCCCGATTGTTGCGTGGTTCAGCGTTACTTCTGTGCGTCTTCCTGATTTCCGCAGCCCTGCCAACCCTGGCGCAAGTTTCACCAGCAAATACTCCAGGGAGCGGCATTGATGCCCAACAACCTCAACCAAGCCAGACTCTGCCTGTACTGAATGTCCCTCGGCACATTGTTCCATTCCGCGATCCCGCCGCGAGCGCACTGGTAGGGTTTGCGGCGCCCGCCGGCGCTCATCTCACCTATTTTGGGGGGCCAGTAATTTCGAACGCTCACGTGGTGCAGGTATTGTACGGAAGCGGTTCTTACAACGCACAAGTTGCGGGAACCTCCTCGCCGACCATGGGCAACTTCTATGGCGACATCCTCGGTAGCAATAGCGGGTACATCACTCTGCTGAGCCAGTACAATACGCCGGCTTCGGGTGGCACGAATCAAACGATCGGCAACGGCACGTTTGACGGGCTATTCCAGATTGTTCCGTCAGCAGCCAACAACGGCTCGACGATCGACGATACGCAAATCCAGGCGGAGCTGCTGTCCCAGATCAGTGGCGGACACCTGCCGGCGCCGATCTTTGATGCCGCGGGCAACGTGAACACCCTTTACATGATCTTCTTCCCACCGGGAAAGACCATCACGCTCAGCGGATCTTCAAGCTGCGTGGCGGGCGGTTTCTGCGCCTATCACGGCACGACGTCCACTACTCTTAACTCGAAGAACATTCTGTACGGTGTAATGCCGGACATGCAGGCCGGCAGCGGCTGCTCTAGCGGCTGCGGCGCATCCAGTGTATTCGGCAACTACACATCGGTGACCAGCCACGAATTGTCAGAATCCATTACGGACGCGGATGTCGGCATCGCGACCACTTTCGCCGCTCCTCTGGCATGGTATGACATGACAAACGGTGAAATTGGCGACATCTGCAACGGCCAGCAAGGTTCGTACGTCGCCAACGGCACCACCTACACAATCCAGTTGGAATTCTCCAATGCTGCGAACAATTGCGTTTTGCCTCCTGCGGGCAGTCAAACACCTAACTTCAGTCTGTCTGCTTCTCCGGCCAGTCTGGCGGTTACGCAAGGCAGCAGCGGGAACAGCACGATCACCGTTACGCCGTCGGGCGGCTTCACGGGAAGCGTTAGCCTGTCTGCTTCAGGCTTGCCGGCAGGCGTTACCGCTGCCTTCGGAACCAATCCGGCCACGTCCACCAGTACTGTGACGTTCACAGCGAGTGCGACTGCGGCCACCGGAACTTCGACAGTGACCATCACTGGAACGTCCGGAACACTCACCCATACCACCACGATCTCACTCACAGTGAATGCAGCAGGGGGTAACCCGAATTTCACAATATCGGTTTCGCCATCTGCTCTCACGGTCACCCGGGGTTCGTCAGGCAACTACACCGTAACCATCACGGGGCAGAATGGGTTTGCCGGGGCGGTAAGCCTGAGCGTCAGCGGGTTAGGGTCGCGGGTGACCGGAACCTTTAGTCCGACGTCGGTCACTGGTTCGGGAACTTCAACCCTGAGAGTAAGCGTTGGCAGCAGGGCGACACGAGGGACCCGCACACTCACCATCACCGGCACCAGTGGCAGTTTGAGTCATTCAACCAGTGCGACTCTAACCATCCAATAGTTGTTTACAAACAAGAGAAGCGCCAGGAACCCGGCTCAAACCATGAGCCGGGTTTCTTCTTTCAGGCGGTGCGATAGGCTACGGGTTACCTACGCCCACCGGGGTATGCGACAGGGGACAGCAGAGGGTCTATGCTCCCGGCGCTTCCCGTTTTGGCATGGATATCCATGAGTACTTCCCGCAACATTTTTCTTTTGACGAAATAGCAGTCATAGGAGTAGCCTTTGAGAGCTGACGGGGTGCACTGCATATCAGGGATCTGTTCGAGCTTGAGTTCTTCACCTTCGAGGACTGCTCTCTCTCTCAGTCTGAAATCCTGAAACCGGCAATCACCAACTGAAAGAATCGAGGAGGATCCTATTTCCCATTCGGTCCCCGGTTTGAGCTTCGTCCCAGAACGCAGAATTGCGAGCTCCACTCAGCCAACCCACCATTCTCGAAAGACAAGCCAAGGAGGCAAGAATGTCCCGATTGTTACGCGGTTCAGCGTTATTTCTATGTGTCTTCCTGATTTCCGCAGCCCTGCCAATACTGGCACAGGTTTCACCGGCAAATACCCCGGGAAGCGCAACTGGCACCCAACAACCTCAACCAACTCAGACTCTGCCTGTATTTAATGTCCTCCAGCACGGTGTTCCATTCCGAGCTCCCATGGCAAACGGAGCGGTAGGATTTGCGGCTCCCGCCGGCGCGCACCTCACCTACTTTGGGGGGCCGGTGATTTCGAATGTTCATGTGGTGCAAGTGTTGTATGGAAGCGGTTCTTATAACGCGCAAGTTGCTGGAAACACCACCCCCACCATGGGCAACTTCTTCAGCGACCTCACCGGCGCCAGCAGCGGGTACATCACTTTGCTGAGCCAGTACAGCACTCCTGCTTCGGGAGGCACGAATCAGACGATTGGGAATGGCACGTTCGACGGACTATTCCAGATTGTTCCGTCAGCAGCCAACAACGGTTCCACTATTGACGATACGAATATCCAGGCGGAACTTCTGGCCCAAATCAGCGCCGGACACCTGCCAACTCCGGTTCTTGATGCCGCAGGCAACGTGAATACTATTTACATGATCTACTTCCCCCCAGGAAAGACCATCACGCAAGGTGGAACTTCAAGCTGCGTGGGGGGCGGTTTCTGCGCCTACCACGGCACGACCTCCACTACTCTTAACTCGAAGAATATTCTTTACGGAGTACTTCCGGACATGCAGGCAGGCAGCGGTTGCGCCACAGGATGCGGCACATCCACAACCTTCGGCAATTACACATCAGTGACCAGCCACGAATTGACAGAAGCGATTACGGACGCTGATGTCGGCATCGCAACCACCTTCGCCGCTCCCCTGGCATGGTATGACATGACCAATGGTGAAATTGGCGACATCTGCAACGGCCAGCAGGGTTCGTACGTGGCCAACGGCACTACCTACACCATTCAATTGGAATTTTCCAATGCGGCGAACAATTGCGTCTTACCCCCAGCCGCATCTACGCCTAACTTCACTCTGTCCGCTTCGCCAGCCAGCGTGACGGTTACGCAAGGCAGCAGCGGGAGCAGCACGGTTACCGTCACTCCGTCGGGTGGATTCACAGGAAGCGTAAGCCTGGCTGCTTCAGGTTTGCCGGCGGGCGTTACCGCGACCTTCGGAACCAATCCAACCACGTCCACCAGTTCTGTGACGCTCACTGCGAGTTCCACCGCGACCACTGGAACCTCGACGGTGACCATCACCGGAACTTCCGGCACGCTGACTCATACCACCACCATCTCGCTCACGGTGAATGCTGTGGCAACGCCCAACTTCTCGCTCTCGGCCTCGCCGGCGAGCTTGACGGTTACGCAGGGCGCCAGCGGCAGCAGCACGATCACGGTGACGGACTCAGGTGGCTTCACCGGAGCTGTAACGTTGTCTAATTCCGCCCTGCCCAGCGGCGTGACGGCTACGTTCGGAACGAATCCGACCACATCCGCCAGCGTTCTGACATTCACAGCCAGCAGCACCGCTACCACCGGGACGAGTACCATCACCATCACTGGGACGTCCGGTACGCTCACCCATACAACCACGATCAGCCTTACAGTGAGTTCGAACGCGCCGCAGCAACTGTTGGGTAATCCCGGATTTGAGAACGGGACCAACACCGCGCCCTGGACGCTCACTCCGGCGGTAATCAATAACTCGTCCTCTGAGCCTCCGCACAGCGGCGCCTGGGATGCATGGCTGGATGGCTATGGTCAGAGCCACACCGACTCAGCCACCCAAACGGTGACCATTCCGTCCACTGTCACGACTGCAACCTTGAGTTTCTGGTTGCACATTGACACAGCGGAAACTACCACCACGTCCGCCCACGATACACTTCAGGTCCAGGTGCTCAATTCGTCCAACACCGTGCTGGCAACTCTAGGCACGTTCTCCAACCTGAACGCTGCGGCTGGCTACCAGCAGCATTCGTTCAGCGTCATCAGCTTCAAGGGGCAGACGATCAAGATCCGCTTCCTGGGAGTGGAGAACAGCAGCCTGCAAACGTCATTTGTGATTGACGATACAGCGCTAAACGTGCAGTAAGAATTGGAACTGAAATAACAAGCCGGGGCCGCGAGGCTCCGGCCTTTTTTGTTTCAATACGTATCAGGGCCTGCCAACTCCACGCCCGGCAAGTGGACGGAGTGGACTTGGTGGACGACATGGACTTTGGCTGGTGGCGAGGGCTGAAAGCCCATTGCTGGACGGACTTTTGCCCGCACGGCCTGAAGGTCCGGCTCCTCGCTTAACGCTTACCATTTCTAACTGGGCGAAGGACGATTAGGACATCGGGCGCTGAATCTTCACGGGCTGCAGTCACCGTGGGAGGCATGGAGACTACGGTGAAGTTAAGTGGAGTGAGAAACTCCTGCGGCATCACCAATAACGGAAGCGTTTCCAGCTTCTTGAAGCGCTGGAAGAACTCCCCTGCTGCGTTGGTATAAAGCACCTGGTCGCCTACATGAATGGCGGCGCCTTCAATGGGATTGCCGGCCTCGTCGCGCACGTGTCCACGGACTACGTAGTCGGACATTTTGAAAACCTGCGCGTCATTGGTATGCACCGGGCGAAGATTGGGGGTCAAGAGCGTGCTGGCGGAGGCGGTATAGCGCAGCTTGCCATCGGGCGAGCGGAATGTCTCTCCATTCACCTGAAAACCACCCCACAGCTTCAAATGCAGCGTAATGCCTATGCCGGTAACCAGGGGTTGGGCGAGAAACGGCATATAGAACGTCTGGTAATCCACTGACACGGAAAAGCGGTTCGACGTATAGCTCCCGCCAAAGAGGAAGTTTGTGTTGCCCATGTTGCGATTCAACACTCCCAGCAGGCTCAGCTTGGGGGAGAGGGTGGCGCGCACCGTGCCGATGAGGTAGTTCGGGCGCGGCCCCGGCCCAGACAGGTCCTGGTAGAAACTGGCGCTGGCATTGATGTTTTTGGTGACCTCGCGTGAGACTGTAAAACCATCGGACACGTTGTGCCGGTTTGGCCCATGAGACTGGAATACACCTGCGCCAAAACGGAACCGGGCCAGGTCAAAGCTGGATTGCAACTGGTCTACGGTAGCCCGCTCGAAGGGCGCAGTCAGACTGCCCTGGGGCGCCAGAAAGTTCTCATGTCCGGCGGTCAGGACCAGGCTGGAATACGGCTTCACGGTCAACAGGACGTTTTCACGGTCCGGTTCAGCGGCAAAAATAGAGGGTGTGGTAATCCGGCGAAAGCCGTCACTGGTTTCAATGTAGGCAGCCTTCAAGGTGTACCAGTTGCGGTCGGCATCTACGCTGGCCGCCACATACGGTTTGTTGGAACCAATTCCCCCGGCGAGGCCGGTCTTGAGCCATTTGCGCGGCCGCCAATCAAATCCCTGGATGGAGCTTTGCTGCCCAGAGAAAATGTTGCGTGAATAGAAATGCAGGTTATCGGTGATCGCTTTATCCGCGAAAACCATTCCCACGGGCGTTTGCCGTTGAAAAGCCTGAAAAAGCGGTGAGCCAGTGGCCAAGGTTGTGACGCCTGCGAAGACAAATACCTTGGCGTCTCCGGGAATGGTCACTCCCACACCGCGTGTGGAAAAATACTGGCCGCCCCCGAAGACGTCCGTAGGCAGCCTTAAAGCCTGACTCTGGTCTCCGGCGGCAATGCCAAATGAATGAAATGTAGTCCTGAGATAGCTACCGACGCGAAAGGCGCCGTCCAGTTCACCGGCCCCAAAGTAGCCTTGATAGTTCTGACCCTCAAAATTGATGGTTCCACCCTGCGTGGGAACCATATCTGAGGCGCCGGCCTCTAGCTTGATGACCTGCGCAGAGCACGGGCAGGATAATGCCAGGAGCCAAGCCAGAAATAAAGCTGGCCGTACGGCGAGCGGTTTGGGCTGAAAATGCATTTTCTATTGCTGCACAGCCGAGGGACTGTGCCACACGAGCCTGGCAACACGATCAGGGAATGGTGTTTCCTATCTGCTGCTGCAACTGAAAGCGCTGCAAATGCAGTGTTACCCTAGCCGGCCCGTCCTTCGCCGACCACGGAATCTCCACCTGCCTCTGGCTGTGGGGGAAGACCGGGAAGCCGTTGTTACCTGCCTTGTTCTGCCCTGAGGTCACGTCGGCCTCCAGCACCCGGCAGAATGTTGGCCCCGTGTTTTCCACGCGTACCCGCACGATCTGTGAGCCGGGATCGTACTCTGCCGCCCGGATGACCAATTCATCCTTCTTGACTTCCTGTTTGGGCAGCAGGTAGATGGTGTGCGGCAGCAGAAGTTGAATATTGAGGCCCTCAGCGGTCCGTTCCTTATAACCGGCAAAGGTGGCATAGACCACAAACCAGGAGGGTACTGCGTCCGCTGAAGCTTCGTAAAAAACCAGATAGCTTTGCTTCGGTGGAATGCGGAAGCTGGTGGCAGAAAACTTTACGTGAATGTTGTTCTCAAGAGGCCTGTATGACATCTGACCCGTATCGGAAACGCTAAAGCTCTGCGTGTCCAGCGTCACCGTAAGAGGTTGCAGGGTGTCATTTACGTACTCGATCTTGCCTTTGGCTTTTTTACCCGGGCCCTGGACGATATTTTCATCAATCACCGGGCGCACTGTCTGAGCCAGGAGCGGCATCGCCATCAGCAAAAGACATGCGGCCCGGAGAGCATGTCTCCGGGCGCGATGTCCGAAAAGCAAAGGAAGGGGAGGAGTTTCCATATTATTCAAACAGGTAGGCTACGGCGTTGCCTGCGCCTGAATGTTCACCGTTCCCGTGTAGGTTGCCGCCGGCAACTGCGGCGTGGGCGTAGTATCAATGTTCCAGGTCACCGTGGTGGTGGTGCTGCTTGCCCTGTTGGCAGCTGTAATGGCGACATTCCCAATCTGCACACCAGTGGCCGCCGCGGGAGTAATAAAGGCTGGAACACCTGCGCCGCCACTGGTAACGCTGTTCAATGCGCCTCCCGCGCTATTCGATCCTGCGGCAGCAGCGGTTACCGCGCTGGCAGCGATGTTGTCTCCAGCGCCATCCGTCAAGGCTGCCGCGCCGTTGGCAACCCACGCCCAGACTGTGACCGCGGTGCGGCCGGGAGCCAGAACCCAGGCGGTCTTTATGGTACTCGCTGTACTGCCGGGATTGGCTGCGGTATTTGCGGCGAGCGTGAAGTTAACCGTTGCACCGCCGGTGACGCTGACTGTAAGTGATTCCGGCAAACTGGCGTTCAGGGTTACGGTGCCGACGTTGGAGTTCAGCGCCGCAGCAGCGGCGGGCGTGGTCGCAATCGCCAACGCCATGGCCAGGACCGTAAGAATGCTAAAAAACTTAATTGCTTTTTTCATGATCGTTTCCTCTAACCTTCGCTTTCTGGTTGAATCTTCACTTGCGAACCATAGAGTACTTACATACCGAACGAAGGACAAGTGACGATCGTAACGTCAAAACGGGACAGTTCATAATTGGTAACTGCATGAGTTATTAAATTGGGCAACATAGCATCAAAATGGATATCCGAATAGAACCGCTAAAGCCTGTGGGGGTCAATGAAATCAATGGCCGGGTTGCGAGTCCCTGTTCCCAATGAACACCTTGGAGTCGAAAAGAGGCCAGGCAGGGCAGTTTGGATTTGGTAAGTGCCGAATCCTGGGCGCCAAACGCCTTCCTCTTACGGCACTGCCTGAATCTGGATTTTGATGGTTCCGATATAGGCATTTTCCACAAACTGAGACCCTGGTGTTATCCCGATTGAGTCTGAGAGACTCACTGTACTTGCTGCGACCCGGTTGGAATCCATTATGTTCCGGACATTGAGCTGCCTGCTCGAAACTGACGCGCGAGGGGTGATGTCATAGCCAAGCGGAGCGTCCGAGGAGGTCCCACCATGCAGTCTGGCGGCAAAAGGATTAGCTAAGGCAAGCAGGGTCGGCGCAGCCTGGCGCTCTACATGGGCCCAGGTGACAACCTGGGAACGTCCCCGCGCCAAAACCCAGCTGGCAGTCACGCTGACTGTCGGCAATGGGGCGGCTGCGACGTTCATGCCGTTGATACCGCGGATATCGAGCGCCAGCGTGAGGGTTTCCGGCATTCGCGCTACCAGGAAAACTTGGCCAGCCTGCGATCTCTGTGCAGATTTCTGCTGGGCGGCCATTGGGGTTGCAGCAACCAACATGACCGCCAGCACTATCAACCTTCGCGCAAACCTAAGTCTGCCTCGCATCTGCCCACCTCGATTCTGTATATCGGCAGCAACAGGGGGGGCCTGTAGCGGTCTCGCCTGGCCAACGCGTCCAGCGCTTTCTGTATTGCGCTTATCTCATGGCCCCTTTGGGTTTGTCCTGGAAAAACTCCTGCTCCTTGTCAGGCCGATGTGGAGTCCAATAGTATTTGGAGAGGATTGCCACCCAGGTATAAACGTTGGCTACCATGCGCATTTTTTTTTGTTGCACCCTCGCCCTGCTGATCTCCGGCTGCGGCAGGCAGACCACCGATGCTGCCGGGCCGGCTGAGCCTCCGAGATTCCCGGTCAAGGTGGTTACCGCCCAGGCGCAGATGGTGCCAGAAGTTACCGACTACCTGGCCACCCTGAAATCGCGCAATGCCTCGGCCTTGCAGCCGCAGGTGGAGGGAGAGGTTACGCGGATTTTCGTCCGTTCCGGCGAGAAAGTGGATGCGGGCGCTGCCATCCTGGAGATTGATCCTAAAAAGCAGCAAGCGACGGTCAACAATCAGGAAGCGACCTACAAATCCAAGCTGGCAACCATGGAATTTGACCGCGTTGACCTGGAGCGAAAGCGAAAACTCTATGCCGCTGGAGTCATTGCGAAGGCCGACCTGGATACGGCCCAGGCTGCCTACGATGCGGCGAAGGCAGACGCGGAAGCGTTGGCAGCCGGCATCCGGGAGCAAAGCGAGCAGCTCCGTTATTACACGGTGAGAGCGCCCACAACCGGAATTATCGGCGATATACCGGTGCACGTGGGCGATCGCGTGGCCACCACCACGGTGCTTACCACTCTGGACCGGGGCGGAGAGTTGGAAGCCTACATCTATGTGCCTGCGGAAAAATCCGGCGCTGTGCGGGCCAACATGCCCCTGGAAATCATGAGCGACGAGGGCAAAACCCTCTTGCGCACGACAGTGTTTTTCATCTCCCCGGAGGTAGATACCGGCAGCCAGACATTGTTGCTGAAGGCCAAGGTCCTTAATACAGTCCTGAAATTCCGCAACGACCAGAGCGTACATGCGCGGCTCATCTGGTCTGAGCAAAAGTTACCCATGATTCCGGTCACTGCCGTGTCACGGCTCAGCGGCAAGATGTTTGCTTTTGTGGTTGAAGGCGAAGGGCAAAAGCAGGTGGCCCGGCAGCGAGTGATCCAGGTGGGCGATCTGATCGGCAATGATTACGTGGTACTGGATGGAATTCATTCCGGTGATCGCGTGATCACATCCGGCGTGCAGATGCTCACCGACGGAATGCTAATCGTGCCGCAGACATAATGAATTGCCAAGATGCCAGAAATGCCAAAATTGCCAAGATTGAAAACCGGGAGCGTGTTTCAAAAAATATCTCTTCAGGTCTGGACGCTCTGGGCTAAAGCCTCTGAATTTTATTGGCCTTTTCGGCCCGACTGAAGTTATGCCTTGTTACAAACCTGTTTTTGAAACACGCTCTAAATACTAAGTACTGACGTCATGGTCAATTTCTTCATTCGCCGCCCGGTCTTTGCCACCGTCTGTTCCCTGCTGATCATTCTTGCGGGAGCAACGTCCATCCCTACGCTTCCCGTCGCCCAGTTTCCGACTCTTGCGCCGCCGGTAGTTACGGTGAGCGCTTTTTATACCGGAGCCAATTCGCAGGCGGTGGAAACCAGCGTCACCACGCTGCTCGAGCAGGCCATCAACGGCGCTGAAGGCATGCGCTATATGAGCTCGAGCAGCGGCAATGACGGCTCCAGCTCGATCGCCGTCACTTTTGATCTGACCCGTAACCTGGACCTTGCGGCTGTGGACGTGCAAAACCGGGCTTCCACTACCCTGGGCCGACTTCCGGCCGAGGTGCAGACCACCGGAATCGGAATCGGCAAGAGCTCTGGTTCGTTCGTGCTGGCCGGAGGTTTCTTTTCCGACAACGGACAATACGACGACCTCTTCATCAGCAACTATCTTGACGTGTATGTGCGCGATGCTCTCAAGCGGGTACCGGGCGTGGGCGACGTGCAGATCTTTGGCGAACGCAAGTATTCCATGCGCGTCTGGCTCGATCCATTGCGGCTGGCCGCGCGCAATCTTACCGCCCAGGACGTGGTGGATGCGTTGCGCGAAGAAAACGTTCAGGTAGCAGCCGGCCAGGTGGGGCAGACGCCGGCCCTGCCGGGCCAAGCCTACCAAATCAGCGTGCGCGCCGTGGGACGCATGACCGATCCCAGCGAGTTCGAGCGCATGGTGGTAAAACGCGCACCGGATGGCTCATTGATCGAACTACGCGACGTAGGACGGGCGGAGCTGGGATCCGAGAGCTACGGCGGAAAAATCCGTTACCAGGGGATTGACGTTGTGGGACTGGCAGTATCGCAGCTTTCCAATGCGAATGCACTGGATGTGGAACGCGACGCGCTTGCGGAGTTGGCTCGTCTGGCACAACGCTTTCCACCGGGGCTGAAATACCAGATTGCAGTTGACACCGCGGTCCCCGTCCGCCAGTCCATTGGAGAGGTGCTCAAAACCCTGGTGGAAGCAATCACCATTGTTATCCTGGTGATCTTCCTTTTCCTGCAAGGATGGCGCGCCACCATCATTCCCGCCATCACCATTCCGGTCTCGCTGGTAGGAACATTCCTGTTTGCCAAGCTATTTGGTTTTTCCATCAATACACTTACACTTTTCGGCATTACCCTGGCCACGGGCCTGGTGGTGGATGACGCCATTGTGGTGATTGAAAACGTGGAGCGCCACATGGAGGAAGGCGTCTCTGAGCCACATCGGGCGACCCAGATAGGCATGAAGGAGGTGACTGGCGCGGTGATCGCTACTTCGCTGGTGCTGGTTGCTGTGTTCGTGCCGGTGTCCTTATTTCCTGGCACTACGGGACGCATGTACCAGCAGTTTGCCTTGACGATCGCTTTTTCCATTGCCCTTTCGGCGTTCAACGCATTGACCTTGTCCCCCGCATTGGCTGCGCTGCTGCTGCGTCCACGCACAGGACGTCCTAACCCTTTCTTCAGAGGCATCAATACGGTGATCCAGAAAGGGACTTCTTCTTACGTCGGCTCTCTGCACCGGCTCACAAACTGGAAGATCGCGGTGATTGGGGTCTTCTTTCTTGGCCTGGCTGCAACTTATTTTGTTTACCGGCGCGTGCCTTCCAGCTTTCTGCCCAATGAAGACCAGGGATATTTCATAGCTATAACTCAGGCCCCGCCAGGAGCATCTCTGGACTACACCACCAAAGCGATGGACAAGGCCAGCGCCATTATCGGCAAAAATCCTGATGTGGTAGGAGTGTTTTCTGTTCCGGGATTTAGCGGGGGCGGAGCCGGCTCGGCGTCCAATCAGGGCCTGATGTTTGTACTGCTCAAAGACATCAGCGAGCGCAAAGGCGAGAACCACGGCGTGGAGGCCATTGTGAACTCGATGAGCGGACCGCTTATGGGCATTGGCGACGCCGTTGTCTTCCCAATCGTGCCGCCGCCGATTCAGGGTCTGGGAAGTTACGGCGGCTTTGAATTTGAACTGCAGCAGACCGGTGGAGGCAGCCTGGAAGACCTGGAGCGGGTGTTCCATGACTTTCAACAGGCAGCGGCCAAACGTCCTGAGCTGACCGGGCTATTTGCAACGTTCAGCGCCCGCGATCCCCAATACGTAGTCCAGATTGACCGGGAAAAAGCCAAGAGCCTGGGCGTCTCCTTCACCCAGATCACTTCCGCACTGCAGATCTACATGGGCTCGGAATATGTGAATGATTTCGATTTCAACAATCGCTCCTATCGCGTCTACGTTCAGGCGGACAAGCAATTCCGGTCTCAGCCCCGTGACCTGAAACAATATTACGTCCGCTCGGATAGCGGCCAGATGGTCCCCCTGGATAACGTGGTGACTGTCAAGGAGTCCACAAACGCCAGCGTCGTCACCCATTACAACATGTTTCGCAATGTTGACGTCAGCGGCAGTGCGGCCCCCGGTTACAGCTCCGGCCAGGCGATTACCGCCATGGAGAGTGTGGCCAAAGAGGCTTTGCCGCTGGGTTACTCCTATTCGTGGACGGGTCTTTCGTTCGAAGAGATTCAGGCTGGCGGGCAATCGTTCCGGCTCTTTGCGCTGGGACTGCTGGTCGTCTATCTCACGCTTTCCGCGCAGTATGAGAGCTTTGTTTTGCCATTCATCATTCTTCTGGCTGTTCCCATGGCCATGCTCGGGGCTTTGCTTGCCCAATCCCTGCGTGGATTGGAGAATGATGTGTACTGCCAGATCGGCCTGGTCATGCTGATCGGATTGGCCAGCAAGAACGCAATTCTGATTGTAGAGTTTGCCGAGCAGTTGCAGCACAAGGGAATGGGCCTGGTGGAAGCGGCCATTCAGGCAGCCCGGCTGAGGCTGCGCCCGATTCTCATGACGTCGATTGCCTTCATCCTGGGAGTGCTGCCGCTGGTGTTTGCCACCGGCTCCGGCTCTGCCGGACGGCACTCCGTCGGCACGACGGTCTTTGGCGGCATGATCATCTCCACCCTGCTTAACCTCTTTATCATTCCTATCCTGTACGTGGTGGTGCGTGGTTGGCTGCCCATGCGGATCAAGGACGTCTCATCTGCAGGCGAACTGGCGCCTGGACCAGCGGATTAGCTGGAATACAACGCGAATCCGTAGCGATTCGTTTAGCCATGGCCAAACAAGTTCTTTCAAGGTATTCTTCTTTTATGGCAGATGTGTTCATTTCATATCCGCACGAAGCGGCAAAGAACGCGTTGCAACTTGCAAACGGTCTTCGAGCCACAGGTATAGATACCTGGTGTGCGGAAGACAATTTGAAACCTGGCGACGATTGGAAGACCAAGGTAAGGACCGCCCTGAAGGAGGCCCAGGCAGTGGTCTTCGTGATAGCGCCAGGCTCTCACCCATCACCCTGGATGGAGGAAGAGCAGATGGCCGCCCTTGAGTCCTATTGGGCCGACAACAAGAAAATGTTAGTTCCGGTGTTGATTAACAACGCGACTCCGCCTGCTTTTCTGCGACAGTGGCGGTCCTTGAGAGTTGCAAAAAAATCTGACTTGGGGAAAGCCGTAAGTCAGGTTGTCAAGCTATTGCGCTCTCAGGCAGAGCCAGATGTTAAGGTTGCAAAGAGAATCAAGAAGGAAAGAAACGAGCGGCTTCAGAAGGTTGAGGCGTCCATGCGGCAACTGCAGGCGGACGAGAGGCTCTTGGCAAACCGCCGCGCTTGAAATTCCCAACGAGGATACTGTTAGGTATCGATCCACCTAGACAACTGTAAGCTGCCACATCGATCTGCCAGAAACTGAAAAGGTCCAACGTAAATCTATAGCCCGCAAGAAACCACTCCGCAGCAGGCGCCAGCATTTCGGCGAAGGGGATCTGAGATCAGATCCGTCAACTTCCGTTTTCATCAACTGTCCTTTTGACGCTGAGTATGCGCGCCTTTTTGACGCGATTGTGTTCGCCACCACAGCTTGCGGCTTTTTGGCGAGAAGCGCGCTTGAGTCCGGCAATGTTGCCGAGAGCCGCATGGATAGGATTGCAAAGGCCGTATTCTCATCGAAGTATTCCATCCATGACTTATCTCGGTGTCGTGGGGAGGGCAACGAGGGGCTTGCTCGCTTCAACATGCCTCTGGAATTGGGCATCGCCATCGGCAGACGAATAGCCGCGGGACCCAACGAACACGATTGGTTGATCCTGGTTCCTGAGAATCATCAGTACGTAAGATTCATCTCCGACTTGGCCGGCTTTGATCCTAAAACACACAACGGAAGCGTAGAAAGCGTCGTCTCGAGAGTCATGCTCTGGCTCGCAACACGGTTGGATGCAACTGATGTCCCCCAGCCTGATGAAGTGCTTGCCGCGTTCCCTCGTTTTGAGGAAAGAAAACGGGAGTTAGTCGCCGCCTGGCAAGGCGAAGTAGCATGGGCCGACTTGATTCTTGCGGCGCGTGAGTTCATTCCAGACTAGCCATTGGCCTTTGACGGATCCTCAACAGATTAGGCATTTCTCTTGCTGCTCCTATTCGTAGTAGTAACACTCTCTTTTGCGTGACAATTCCTTGCCGGCCGCCGCCGATACGCAATCACATGGGTAAACACTCAAAACTTCTGCTTCCATTCTTGATTTTTGTTTCACTCACCGCGTCTGCGCAGAATCCTCGTGGGACCTTGCGAGGTATTGTCCAGGACATTAGCGGCGCGCGGGTTGCTTCAGCCACTGTTTCGGTACAAGCAGTCGATTCCTCTTTTCAGCGTGAGGTCAGCGCTGATCAGCAGGGAGAATTTCGTGTTGAAGACCTGCTGCCTGGTTCTTATCGCGTGATTGTGCAGGCCCGCGGATTTGCCAAGGCTACGTCTGACGTGAAGATTGCCGTCAGTTCGGTAAGCGAGATCACCGTGAAGATGCAGCCCGCTCCCGTGCAGCAGACTGTGAACGTGGAAGGTGAGGCGTCTTCCATTACTACCCAGGCGATTGACACCGCCAGCGCAGTACTCCAGGGGGTTGTGAGCGCATCTGACCTGGAAACCCTGCCACTGGCCCACCGCACATTTGCCAATATTGCTTACCTGGTTCCGGGGACGGAGCCGGTCGAGCCTTCTGATCCGACCAAGGCGCGCATTACGGCGGTATCTTTCGGCGGCAGTTCAGGGTTGAATGTGGAGCTTTCCGTGGACGGCGGCGACAATTCCGATGATTACATTGGAGGGTTCCTGCAGAATTTCTCGCCCGACGCGATTCAGGAGTTTGCCGTCCGCACTGCTGAGGAAGAGGCAGACACCGGTCGTACCACGGTAGGTTCAGTCGTCGTCACAACCCGGCATGGCACGGACCAGTGGCATGGCGGCCTGGCTTTTTATGAGCGGGCTGCGGCCCTCAATGCGCGTTACCCGATTGAAAATCCTTCGCCCCAGCCTAAGCAGCCATTTTCGCGCCAGAATTACATAGGAACGCTGGGTGGACCAATCGTAAAAGGAAAGCTCTGGTTCTTTGCTTCCCTGGAAAATGTCCATGAGGACGCCAGCATATCCTATAGTCCTGCCAACGTGACGCAGTTCAACGCCCTGGCCCAGCTTGCCGCCCAGGGACTCATACCCGGAGTGAATTCCATCCCGGTGCCTGGTAACGTTCCTGTTCCCTTCCGGGATTATCTGCCATTAGTTCGGCTGGACTGGGCGCAGTCGCAGCGCTCACAGTGGTTCCTGCGCGCGGCTGGTGACAATATCACCACACACAATGATCTGGTGCAGCAAGCCACCCTTCCCTCCACCGGCGCGGCTGCCTTCTACAATTACGGGAGCCTGGTCCTCAACCACCAGTACACCTTCAGTTCATCATGGTTGGGATCCTTTACGTTTGACTCCAGCTACCTGCACCACACGGAGAAGCGCAACTCGGACCTGGGTTTTGCCCTGGCTTTCCCGTTCAGTTCGACGGCCCAGACTATTTCCGGCTTCGAAACTTTCGGCGACAACCAGTTTGTTACGCCCATTACCGCGTTCCCCGTATTGCGCAACCAGGAAAAATACCAGCTCCGCTACGATACAAGTCACGTTGCAGGAAGCCATGCTCCCCGTGCCGGGGTGAGCTTCATCCATGAGCCGGTCATGAGCGGTGCTCTCCCTGGCACGGCCGAGAACCTGACAGTATTCGCGTTGAACCCTACAGACTATCTGGGCAATCCGCAGCAATTCGCTGTCGACCTTGCGTGCACTCCCACCTCTACGCTAACGGTCACGCCCGGCAACACCTGTACCAATACTCCCGCAAGCAATGGCAGCTTTTCCCAGAATGTGCAGCGGCTCGGAATCTACGCTGAAGATTCGTGGCGAGTGACCAAGCATCTGACCATCAACTATGGCCTTCGCTACGACCGGACTTTTGGATTGTTCATTGCTTCCGGACAAAACCAATCCCAGAATCCGGCCCTGCTGACGCTTCAGGCCTTACAGATACCGCTTATCAACGGCACACCCCATGACTATCGCCTTGCCTTTGCGCCCCGGCTCGGCATTGCTTATTCCCCCGACAGCAATGGAAAGACAGTGATTCGCGCTGCGGCGGGCGTGTACTTTAACGACCTGGCACAGAATGGCTGGGTCACAGCCTTTCAGGCTGTAAACACTCCCTCGGAACCATGTGTCCATGTGGGCGATCCCGGCTGCATTCCCGCAGGTGCGGCAGGCGCCGTTATCGATCCCAATTACCACACTCCATACGCGATTCACGCGAGCGCCGGCATCCAGCACGCGTTCAATGAAAATTGGACGGCCACTGCCGACTGGCTGCACGAAACCGGAATGCATGGCTACCGGCGATACCAATACCGGGCCGGGTTCACGCTATTCTCCCCATTATTCGCCCTGACGGACCTTACCGACCAATTGGCCAACGTCCCCAATCTCACGGTGTTCCGGTCGGATAACCGCTCGCGCTATGATGCACTCTCCGTCCACGTTCAGGGCAACGTCTCGCAACGTTTCAACCTGATCATGAATTACACGCTATCCAGCGCGGAGACATGGGGCTGCGTCCTGGGTGAACTGTTTGACTACGTGAATGGCGTCTGCAACCCTTTACAGCCTTTTGCCAGAGGCGACTACGGCCCGTCGGGAGAGGACGTGCGGAACCGCTTGGTTCTAGCGGGAACGGTGCACGCGCCCGGCGGGTTCGATGTGACGCTGCTGGGACAGGCGGAAAGCGCGCGGCCCTTTACCCTGACAACACCTGTAGATGTGAACGGATTCGGCGACACGCTGGACGATCGCGCGGTTGTGAACGGGCTGCAAACAGGCCTCGACCAGCTTCGCGGAACTCCCTACATTCAGGTCGACATGCGCGTCAGCCGACCATGGAGCCATGAGCACTGGACCTTAATGCCCTTTATCGAATTCTTCAATCTCCTGAACCGGGACAATCCAGGAGCAAACTACGTGACAAATATTGCTGCCCTGCCGGTCAACAACCAATCCAATGTTACGGCACTCTGTCTGAATGCAGCATGCACACAGACAGTGCCCGTGACCAATCCCAATCAACTCCGCGTGCCAGCCGGCGCCCTGGGCGATTTCTTCGGCCCCGGCACCACTGTGGGAATCCCCTTCGCAGCGCAGGTTGGGGTTCGCTTCAGCTTTTGATATTGTTCAGCAGTATGTATGTAGAGACGGAACTTAGTTCCGGCTCTACACTGATCCTGATTTTGTAGTTTTGAAAATGTCGCGTTTAGTACCGGTTGCGGAAGCCGCCACCGCCGCCACCACCACGTCCGCCTCGGCGATTGCCGCCGCCTCCACCCGGACGTCCACCACCGCCACCACGATTGAACCCGCCGCCCCCGCTCCGTTCCGTCTTTGGCCGCGCTTCGTTGACATTGAGGGCGCGCGCCCCAAGCTGAGTACCATTCGTCCCGGTTATGGCTTTCTGGGCCTCTTCATCGTTGGCCATTTCCACAAAGGCAAAACCGCGCGGCTGGCCAGTATCGCGGTCGCGCATAATGGTGACGTTGTCCACCTGCCCGTACGCTTCAAAAGTCGTCCGCAGTTCCTGTTCAGTAACGTTGTAATCGAGGTTCCCGACGTAGATGTTTTTCATGAATTCCTTCTTGATGTGGAAACATTTACCGCAATTACTGGCGGGACTACTTGTCCGGGCAATAGCGGAAGAGTGCAGGGATTACCCTGCTTGTTCACTTCGGAACAGCATCCAGAGTACGCTTGCCGGCCGAAAGTTGCAACGACTCGGCGGCCGGTCCATAGCTGCTTCCGGCTCGCCAGGAAGGTTTTGCCTGGCGAAATGCTGAACCCTGACGGCTCTCTCAACTTGAGTTATGGCCCGGTTTTTCGGGTTCGATGGAGGCCGGCGGTGGCTACTTTCTTCCGGACCAAGGCAGATTTCTTGTTTCCCAAGGCTATGTCCGCCAGTTCGAGAATCCGGGCGCCACTGGCTGGGGTGAGATTTCCTTTGTTTTCCCAGGCCCGGTTGCCGTCCAGCCCTCTGAGGCTAAATCCGGGGGCAATCCAGAGATCCTTGGAAAGGTCAACCTCTCCATTTGAGGGTTTATGCTTCTTTGCCATGGAAGGTGCTCTTTCCCAATTTTAAACCAGTGTTGCCGGATAGACCGCAGAATAGCCTGGCGCCTAGCGCCAAGATGCGCCAATCAGACAGGCAGCTCATCCTGCCGCCACTCGGCCAGCAGTTCCTTTGGCTCCTCTGCAAGCTGCATTACAAGCTGTTCCAGAACCAGGCGTTTGCTGGGAGGATTGGAGCGCAACGCCATATCGGCGCGGGCAATCAGCTTGAGGGCGCGAGTGAGTTCACGGCGCGATTTATAGCGCCGGGCCTGGCGGATAATATCTTCTGCGGCAAACGGAGGCACGCGGAATCCCTGCCACAATACCTGCCATATCGCGCGCGTGTCGCGGACGTTCTTTTCCAGAATCACCAGCATCTGGCGAAAGGTGCGGGCCAGCATATAAAGATGTCCGATCGCGGCCTCATCTCCTTCACCCGCAGAGAGCAGCGCATCCATTACCGCAAGAGCGCGAGTTTTGTCTTTAGCGGAGATGGCATCCGTTAACTCGTAGAGAGAGCGCTGTTTGGCGGCGAGCACCATGGTTTCCACATCGCCCAGGGTAATCCGCTTCTTGTCACCGGCATAAAGAACCAACTTCTCCAGTTCCTGGCTGACCAGCAACATGTCAGCTCCCAGAGAATCCACTAGCTCACGCGCCGCGTCCTGTTCGATCTTGACATCCTCGCCCTGCGCCTTTTCCATGACCCAGCGCACACCGTCATTCTCATCTACGCGCGCCAGTTCCACGATGCCGCAGTACTCTCCCAAAGTCTCGCGGATGCGCTCGTAGCGGTCGCGATCGGTCATTTCCATTCGCCGGACGTCCGCGGGAATGCTGATGTGATCGGCCACAAAGACCAGTACGGCCGCCGGATTGGGGTCCTTGACGTACTTCTCAATGGCTGCAAACTCCTCATCATGAGAGCCCCGGCCGTACAGGTTCTTGACCCCCCGGATGAAGAACACCTGAAAAGGCGCCATCAGCGAAGGCGTCCGCGCGCGGTCCAAGACGTCCGCCAGGCTCACGTCCGCCAGATCCAGATCATGCAGGCTGAACTCGCGCAGATCGGCAGGAACAAGGTGTTCCAGCAGCGCGCGGCGGCAATGATCGCGGAAAAAAACTTCATCGCCAATCAACACATAGGCCGGGCGCAGCTTGCGGTTGGCAATTTCAGAGACAAAGCGCTCGGACGAGGCAAAGCTGCGGCCGGGCATCAGTAGGCCTCCAGGACGTCGCTGACCAGGGTACGGGCGAAATCCCGCGACATGCGCTGCAAGGCTGGAGTTTCCTCGTCAAAGAAGCTGGCAATTTCACGCGAGACCTGGTAGACGTCACGAAAAGTGTAGTTCTGATTTTCAAACAGCACTCGCCCGGAGCGGTCTACGAGTGAGATTTTCAGAGTGATCGTGACTACTTCACTGGACGCGCGCCCGGTTTGCGAGTCGTAGGTCAGCGGCGCGGCCAGCGTGGAGACCACAATGCCCTTGAGCGTGGCATCGGCCGAATCCGAGGCGCTATTGATCACCCGGTAATTCGTCCGGCCGATGAACTCACGCACTACGTCGCGGGTAAGGATCTGCTCAATGCGGTAAGTCTGGGTTTGATTCTTAAAGCCGGGAACGGCAATCGTGCGCACGGTGGCCGGAAGCCGGTCCGCGTGCCCTGCCGTGTGATAGCCACAGCCGGAGAAGATTGCCAAAATTACCAAAATTGGCAATTGCCAGGATCTAGAAGACATTGCATGCGAAACTCGACCCAGAATCGGGTTGAACAGCAAGCGGCCGTTGCTGAGCGCCTCTTTAATTTTGGCAAGCTTGGCAATCATGGCAATCTCTTCATTGCACCTTCCCGTGGGGCCTGACGGCGGCCAGGGCGGCAGCGCATTCTACCGCGGTAATCGCAACCAGACGGAGGTTATCTACCGCGGCAAATACCCAGAATCCGTTTTCGTGGGAGACGTCGCGGCGGATTGCCACCAGGATTTCGTCCTTTCCCGCCACATTCACGTTGCTGGGTAAATCCTCCGGGGCGCGCGCAATCTCCACGTGCTCGCCGGCCAGGGCCTGGGTGAAATCGCCCAGAGACGTGTTTTTCTCCAGCTCGATGTAAATGGAAAAAGTGTGCGCATGAAAGACCGGGGCCTGCAGCAACAGCAAAGAAGGAACAGGGGCGCGCCCATCCAGTAACCGGCGCAGATGGCTTCCTATGCGCCGCTCAATGGCTTCCAGTGAACGCGATGAAGCTTGCCCATATCGTCCAATGACGTTGAATGCCACCTGGGAATCGAAAACAGCGGTGGGCATCGGCTGGAAGCTCAGCAGGTTCTTGGTTTGCTCATGCAGTTCATCCATGCCCCGCCGGCCCTGCTCGGAGACAGGCTCCAGCACGGTGGCTGCAATACTGTGGATGGCGCCCGCCTTCTGTGCGCGCAAGGTGAGCACGGCCAGCACCACAGCCGCGGGATGGGCCACGGCGATGGCCGTCGACTCCAGCGTCAGCTGCGTCTGTTGTCCCAACTCTTTTTCGATCCATGGGGCACGCACCGGGGCGTTCATCTCTTGTTCCATGGAATAAGAAAGGTCCACGATTGCGCTGCCTGCGTCGCGGGCCATCTTCCAGTGCGTGCGGGTAAAGTGTTCGTCAGAAGCAAAGAAGGTGAAATCCACCTGCTCCAACTGGTCCGGCGTCACCGGCTGCACAAACGCCACTTCATCCTGCACCTGCTCAAGCTGGCCCAGCGATTCATCATCATCGAGCAGCTTGATGTCCATGGCTGGGAAATTCCGTTCCTCCAGGACATCTTTGAGCTCTTTGCCTTTAAGTGTTGCCGCGCCCACAATGGCCACGCGAAACAGGCTGCCCCATTTCTGGAGATCGGTCTTCATCGTGATTGGGGGGCTTCCTCGTATGAAGGTTGCGGGCGCCGGCGTATGATCCAGGCAAAGCGCGTGAAGATGCCGCTGAACATATACGCGGCTCCGATAATAAAGAGCACGTACTCCGAATAAAACCAGATCAGGGCTCCGCTGCCGCAGATCAGAATCAGCACTTGAAACGGATGCCGCCTGCTCAGGTGCAGGTCCTTGAAACTAGGGAACCTCCAGGTGCTGACCATCAAAAATCCTACCAGCACCAGAACAGCCAGCCAAACCGGAGCCAGCCACCATGAAGCCAGGGGCTGGCCATTGCCGAAGTGAACCACTGCGGCGATCACGCCCGCGCCCGCAGGAATCGGCATGCCGACAAAATATTTTCTTCCCGGACGGCCAGGATTTGAAGGCTGGGGATTGACCTGAATATTGAATCGCGCCAGCCGGCTGGCTCCGGCCACCAGAAAGACAAAACAGGCAATCAGGCCAAACTGAATGAATTTCGTATGCAGGTCCGGATTGCCGAATGCCGGCAGCATGCGGAAGCCCCACACCCACGCCAGCAAGGACGGGGCAACGCCGAAGGTAATCACGTCGGCAAGCGAATCCAGTTCGCGGCCAAAATCACTGGTGGTATTGGTCAAGCGGGCAATTCTGCCGTCAAGACCATCCGCAACGACTGCAACTCCAATGGCTTTGGCGGCAAAATCAAAATGCCAGTACTCCGGTTGAACTCCCTGAAGGGTCTGCGCGAGAGACTGGCTTCCCTGTAACGTCTGGACAATGGCGTAATAGCCCGCGCCGATGTTGGCCGCGGTAAAAAGCGAGGGCAGCAGATACATTCCTTTGCGCATGCGGCCCTTGCGTTGGGCTTCCCGGTCTTCCCAACGTCGTCGCGGCTCCACGGTCATGGCGCTACCTCCGAATATTGCGGCTCCGGCATCACTTCCGCCTTAGAGTTTACAACCTGGGCCAGAATGGAAGCGCCGCCCTTTACACGGTCGCCAATCTTGATCTTGAGCTCTGCCGGGCCGGGAAAAATCACGTCAGTCCGTGAGCCGAACTTGATCATCCCGACTCGTTCCCCCCGGGAAAGCTGATCGCCTTCCTTTTTGGTGAAGACGATGCGCCGCGCCAACAACCCGGCAATCTGCTTGAACACCAGGGTCATGCCTTCGCCTTCAACCGTGACGATGTTCTGCTCATTGACCTCCGCCGAACCAGCGCCCATGGCGTTGCCGAATTGCCCGCGCTTGTACACAACCCCTTTAATCCTGCCGGAGATAGGTGAGCGGTTTACGTGAACATCAAAGACGTTCAGAAAAATGCTGATCCGGGTGCAGGTCTTACCGTCCAGTTGGGCAGAGTGAATTTCTGTAATTTTGCCATCCGCGGGAGAGACGATCAGGCCTGGGTCGGAAGGAATCGCGCGTTCGGGATCGCGGAAAAACCATAGGAAGAACGCCGCCAGAAGGAACGCTACTCCCGCAAAAGCGGGCGTAGCCAGCCACCACAGGAAGCCCGCAACCAGCAGCATCCCCACGGCGTAATAGATTCCGTCTCGGACCATTAGGAGGATTATAGAAGATGCACTCAGGAATCAGCACCTGCGTTGGCTAAGCAGCTATGATCAAAGGACTTACCGGTGAGTGCAAGTTCTATCGAGTTACTCCGGTTCAAGATAGAACAAATTTGTTCGGGAGATTGAATTGCAACGCCAAAATTCTCAAAGAATCCATTTTGCCTGAGCCGCCCTATTCCAACAGATTCGAAATGTGGAGCTGAGGCAAATCAAGAGTTTGTAACTGACAAAATCCCCGAAGGGCCTATTGGGGTCAAGCGGAGATTGACCGATTTATAATAACGCATAAAACCGTCCCGTTTTAAAGCGGCGGATATATCCTTCCTTCACGTTGCCGAGCGCTTTGGTGCACGGCGGCGAATCTCAAAAGAATGAAGGAGCATATCCAATGAAAAAGACTCTGATTCGCATCATCGTGGCCACACTTCTGCTGGTGGCTTGCGGTTCCACTCCCGTTTTAGCCGATGGCAGCGATCCTCGTCCGCCGTTCTGCCCGCCAAACACGAATTGTGACTGATCGGAAGTTTGGCTATCCGTGGGTGGCTAGTTTAAGCTGGCCACTCACAGATGCGCACCGATGACCTGGTATTGGCACTGATTGCTCCAGTAATACTGGTTATTCTCATCTTCATCTTTGTGCGCCGAGGACTTTACCGCGAATTCCCGTTCTTTTTCGTCTATATCCTGTACTCGCCACTTGCAACTGCGCGAGCGTTCATTCATAGACCGATGCTTCATTTTGTTTGTTACTGGATCACTGAGGCGATCTACGGCATTTTGGCATTGCTCGTTATGCGAGAGGTTTTCCGACGCCTATTTGCGCTGCCCTCTGCATCATTCCGTTGGTTCCGTTGGCTCCTATCCCTGACAGTACTGGCGTTGTTGATTGTCACGCTCTGGGAGACGTTCTACCATCCGCTGAGGCACGGCCGGATCCCCCGGTGGGTCAGCGGTATTTATTGGTTTGACGTGGGCGTCCACGCCCTGGAAGGAACTATCCTGCTGCTTGTGCTCGCGCTCACGACGGTGTTTCCGGTCGCTTGGCGACAATATGAATTCAGCATTCTGACAGGATTCGGCATCTCTGCCTCCGTTACCATGGTCGCGGATCTGCTTCGTTTCCAATTCGGCAGCAACTACGAAACGTTCTTTCGCTACGGGCCGCCGATCGCGTATATCGCGGCAACCCTGATCTGGCTGCAAGCCTTCTTTCGCCCACCGAAAACCACCCGCCCCCAGATGGACCTGGATGAACTGCTGGAGGTAGTTCGCCGCTCCAGGGAACTCATGGAGAAGCTCCTGAAGGCCCTGGGATTGAACCGGCGCGTGGCCCTTCCGCCTGTTTAAACGAGCCCTGCTATATACGTCCTATTTTCCGAAACTGGAACAAAATTAATTTTTCGTTTTGCCGCCGGTGATTTCATGGCATACATGGTGCTTTGCAGAAGGACGCTCCGCACAATGGACAAAGACGCAATATTGCTGATCATGCTGGCCGAAGCCATTGGGCTGGCGGCCATGTACTTGCTGCTCAAACGGCTGGCCCAATTCACCAAGCGCACCCTGGATGACGTGCCGGAATTCCTGCGCCCGATCAACCATGAGGCAGTGGAAAAATTGTTTGACGCCGACGAGGAGCGGGAGACTCTGGCCTTTGGCAACTTCCGCCGCGGTCTGCGCGCCCGCCTGGACCTGGCCCGCGAGTATATGCAGAACCTTCACCACAACGTAACCATCGTTTGCCAGTGGGGCGAGACCGAATGGTCGGACATGGTGCGCCACGATCTTGAGTACGATGAAGAGACGCGCAAGAAAATATTGGCTTTGCACCGGGAAGCCATTACATTCCTGGTGGCCTGCCGCGTAGCCCTGGTGAAGATGTGCTTCTGGAGCCTTCTCCACTTCGACAAATGGCCCGTGTTGCCCCTGCCCAGCGTGGCCGCCCTGCGGCGTCCCGGAAGCGTTGACCTCCTCCATGCCTACCAGCGGGTGAAACAGGCCGCTGCCGAACTGGCCTTCATTTATGGAGAAGAACATTCCAGCGAGATTCTAGAACTGATGTGATGAAAGCCTCCAGTTCCTGGCCCTCAGGTTCAGCCCCTCTGACTACGCCGAGGAGGGCTTTGACCGCGCCGGGTTGAGGGCTAAGCGCCGTGTTCTAAAGCACCGCAGCAAGGCCTTGGATCCAGTGCTGCAGGATGCCCTCAACCTGGTCGCCCTCTTCTTTGGCAGAGCGGGCAGAAGGCGCAGTAATCTTGAATTGAAAGAGCGCGAGGATCAAGGCCCTGGCGACGGTGTGGGCGTTGAATTTACGCATGTTGGCTTTGGTGGTCTCCCGCTCCATGCTACCCGCCAGAATGTCAATGATCTTCTCCAGCGGCGCCTGCGCGGCATGCCGCCATTTCTCATTCTTGCACAGGGTAGCCTGGATCAAGAGCCGGGCCGACTGGTGCGTCAGGGAGGAGTACCACCGACGCACCGGAGCAGAGACAGCAGAAGGGAAATCCTGCTTCTGCCGGTTCTCAAAAATCATGAGCAGGAACTGCGCCGGATCGAGCATGTGTCCAATCACCGTCTCCAGGGAGCGCTCAAACAGCTTGTCCTTGCTGCCGAACAGGCGATAGATAGAACCTTCCGTCACTTTGGCCTTGCGGGCGAGATCGCGCGTGGTCACGCCGAAGTAGCCATAATCGGCGAACAGCGCGATGGCCGCGTCCAGAATCCTGGGCTCGATCTTCGATGCCATAGGTCTGCCGTGTCCCTTATTACACGATAAAGCAAGGTCAGAGAACTGGTGATAGTGGAACCTACGATTGTAAACCAGTGGCAGATCAGGCCTCCTTAAGACGCATTGAGAGATAAGCGGGGCCTGCGGATGGGAATTGAGACCCACTGGATGGCGTTATTCCGGAACGCAACCCCGCCGGCTTCCGGGAACCTGGGGAGGGCTCGCGGTCCGGGCGCGCATGTCCTTCCACGCTGCCGCAGGATTCCACGCTGGGACGATACGCGAGTGCGGGTTCCCAGCGAACTCATGGTTCTTGAATCGTAGCAACACATTCAATAAATCATCTGGACCACATTTAGAACGCAATGGGACGGATTACCACCTCATGCGCACTGACCAGCTCCAAGTACTTATCTTCGAGCCATATCACCGGCATGAGAAGCTGATAGGTCCCCAGGAAGGCATCCAGCAACAGCAACACACTCAGGCCATCAGCCGACGCAGTAAATATGGATGCCTGTACTGTCTTTCCATGGCAGGTCACAAGCACCCGGTTTCCATGTTGAAAGGTCATATCGCACCCTGTGGCCGCGCACGGCAACAATTTCAGACGGGCCGCAGTTTTTTACCCTCTGCGTAACAGCATAACATACTATTATTTTATCGTAGCGATATGTATCATTTTTTTCTGGAAAGAACAACCTAAGAATGCGGCGCTGCACTTCGAGCTCATTGCAAGCAGAACGCAGCCGCGCGGACAAATTGTGGAGCGCAAGAGGCTGCCCTGGAGAAAGCCTGGTTGCCTCTTTGGTTCGAATGCCAAGGGGAACCGTAATAGGCCAGGCAGCGCCTGACTGTAGCCGACTGTAACCCAGTGCTAGGGTCTTAATACTCAACTCCAGACATGAGGGAAACCTTATAATTTCGGGTTTTGCAGTTGTTGACGGGATGATCGCCGGCCAGGCGGTTAATCCAGGAGCTACGAGGTGGAATTTATTCCGGGTGATACTGTTCCCGTCAGTGGCGTGTATCGGGTGGAGCACGACGCCCACCGACTGATGCATGAGGCTGCCTTGCTGGTGGATACCCGTTTCCCCCGCTGCAAACAATGCAACGATGCTGTCCGCTTTCGTCTGGTACGTCCAGTCGTGGATAGCCAGGTCCTGCCGTTCCGTGTCCACGCTTTCCTGGAAGAGTACTGCGAACCTGAAGAGCCCATGGCTTCGATCGGGTAAGTCGTGGTCAAGCCGGGTTGCTCACACAGCAACTCGAGATTCATCGAATTCATCCAAGTTTCAGGTGGTAATGGCCGGCCACTCAAGAGAGCGCCATGGACTCCAGTAGCTGGTGGCCGAGATTACCCTCCGCCCGAAAGCCCAAACCACCCCCGCCTGAAGATTCGCTTTCTCAGGAGGATGAAGAGACGCGCAGAACGATTGCGCGCTACCTTCATCTGGCCGACCGCCTGCTGTCGGCTGAGACCCCCGAAGGGCAGGAACCCGAAGGGCAGGAAGAGGACGAAAGCAGTGCCGCCTGAGCTACCTCTACATTGTGAGCACGCTGAACAGCGATCCATCACCTGCGGCGCCCGCAGCTTCTTTCGGGGCGCTTGCGCCGAGTGTGGCGACAAGGGTGGCGACGAACATCCCCGCGGCGGCCAAGGTTGAAAGCCGGACTGCACCAGACTCCGCAACAAGTGCTACAAACCGCGTCATTAGCGGCGATTTCTGAATTCATAAGAGTACTTAGTATTTAGTACTTAGTTCTTAGCAAAACCTTTGCTTCCGGTACCCGCAGAGGCTTACGCCCAACTTTGCCTGGACAAACGAGGGGTGACTGGAGATCGCACCAGTGCCCGCAACTCCGCTACAACCCGCGTCATTATTGGAGAAACCCAGCCCTTGGCCATTGGCTTTTGGCCTTTAGCTAAAACCCCTTACCTACCATGTTTCCGGTCATCCCCTGCGGTCTCTTCCTTCGTGGAGAGGGGATGGTTCCAACCTTGTTCGCGGCGGACAAGGTTAGGAGGCCGGGAACGAGAACTGTGCGAGCATGCGAAACTCCGCTACAACCCGCGTCATTATCGGAGAAAACCAGCCCTTGGCCATTGGCTTTTGGCCTTTAGCTAAAAGCAGTTGCCTACCATGTTTCCGGTCACCTCCTGCGGTCTCTTCCTTCGTGGAGAGGGGATAGTTCAACCTTGTCCGCGGCGAACAAAGTTAAATCCCTTTGTTTTCAATACGGATGTCTTGAAGCGCGATGATTCGTCCCTTGTAGCCATCCTTCGTAACGAATTGACGCCAGTGCCCGCAACTCTGCTACAACCCGCGTCATTGTTGGAGAAAACCAGCCCTTGGCCATTGGCTTTTGGCCTTTAGCTGAAACCTGTTACCTACCATGTCTCCGGTCATCCCCTGCGGTCTCTTCCTTCGTGGAGAGGGGATAGTTCCAACCTTGTCCGCGGCGAACAAGGTTAAATCCCTTTGTTTTCAGTGCGGATGTCTTTGAGCGCGATGATTCGTCCCTCGTAGCCATGCCTCGTATCGAATTGACGCCAGTGCCCGCAACTCCGCTACAACCCGCGTCATTGTTGGAAAAAACCAGCCCTTGGCCATTGGCTTTTGGCCTTTAGCTAAAACCCCTTACCTACTATGTTTCCGGTCATCTCCTGCGGTCTCTCCCTCGTGGAGAGGGGATAGTTCCAACCTTTGTCCCCGGCGAACAAAGTTAGGAGGCCGGAACGAGAACTGCGCGAGCATGCGAAACTCCGCTACAACCCGCGTCATTGTTGGAGAAAACCAGCCCTTGGCCATTGGCTTTTGGCCTTTAGCTAAAACCCGTTACCTACCATGTTTCCGGTCACCTCCTGCGGTCTCTACCTCGTGGAGAGGGGATAGTTCAACCTTGTCCGCGGCGAACAAAGTTAAATCCCTTTGTTTTCAGTGCGGATGTCTTTGAGCGCGATGATTCGGTCCCTTGTAGCCATCCAAGTTCGTCCGCAGCGGACAATGTTGGTTTTATGCGGCAAGTTCAGTTGTCAAAGATCGCCGGGAAGGCAATCGGCCTCCCCTTTGGACACAAAAGCACTAACCGCAGGGTGTGTCGGGAACCCAGGTCCCCGTCCTGTTGGGCGCGAGCCTTTGAGACACAATTGGCGGGCCGAGCCGCATCAGGCCTGGGCGCAGGATAGCCGAGAGCAATTTGCGAGGCAACTTTAGGGGCCCTAAATTTCTGCCAAAGTTTTCAATGACTTAGATACGCTCGAAAAATCTTATTCAAGGTATAGCGAGCAGGGGACGTCCGCACGGTCCATTCGCCTCGCGATTGAACCGCGGGCCGCTCCCCCTGCAAGCCTGCTGCGGATTCCCATCTTCAATTTATGGAATCCTGAGTCCCTGGCTGGAAATGGGAGGCCAGCGCTTGAGGACACGGACGTTCCCGGTCTTCACGTTGTAGTAGTCGGCATAGAAGGTAATGCCCGGCTCAAGGTCAAAGTGCAGGGCAGTTTTATCCTGAAATTCGAGGGTGATGGAGTGACAGCCGCCGGTGGTGAAGAGTTGGACTCGTTTGGCAACCTTACCCTCGACGCCCGGAAAAGTAATCAGGCGCCTGTGGGGACGCTTGCGTTCCATCAGGTCGAAACGTCCGCGAGCGGATGGTTTAGCGGGTTTGGCGGATCTCTTTGTGGTCTTCATGGCAGCACCTCGGCAAGACCGAGACCAAAATTAGCCGCAGATTCTCGCAGATGGGCGCAGACAAAACCAATTGAGCCGCGAATGAACGCAAACGAACGCGAATCTTCAAGGGAGAAGGGGAATGAAGCACAGGGGGAAGAAGCTACGGGTTGAGTTGGGGCGCAGGCGCGAACCCGCCAGGGTTGCGCCAAAGGACTGGGGTATTTAGCTTTATGGGCAGCCATGTTTTCTCTCCTGGAGAAAATCTGGTTAGGGGGGCGTTCGGTGTTACTAGCACCGGGCGCTTCCCGTCTTCTTCTTGTGTGGCACGGCCGGCCTCGGCTGTGGCTGTTTTGTTGTTGGTTTGGTCTTGGTTCCCTGCTTCTTCTGTTGTCTCGTCTTCCTGCCATTCTTGATTTTTGGCAGGAGTTGGCGGACACGCTCGACTTCCTCCTCGGTCCAAAGGTGAAGAGTCAGCCGTCCACTGGTGATCATCTTTGGGGCCGGAATCTTCTTGGCCTTGAGATACTGGCTCAAGCCAGCCTGGGTTATGCCAAGCTTCCTGGCGGCCTGACGCGTGGAGTACAGTGTCATGCGTTTTCAAAGATAAAACAATGGTCATATATGGTCAACAATAATCTCATCAAAATGCAAGACGCAGCCGGGGGCGGCTAATGTCACTTACTTTGCGCATCTTTGTTTTGAGCCCTTCTGCTGGGATACTCCTGTCGGGTGTACCACACCGCTCGTGGATATTTGCGCGGTTTAGAGCGCTTGGGTAACTTGGCCTGGCTC
>Ga0209168_10000407_pt1 | contig 43286 bp, 37 predicted proteins | sample Coa_R1_FD_187156 | JGI IMG/M metagenome (GOLD analysis project Ga0209168, IMG submission 187156) | Surface soil microbial communities from Centralia Pennsylvania, which are recovering from an underground coalmine fire - Coalmine... | ecosystem: Environmental > Terrestrial > Soil > Unclassified ...
GGCTCGCAGCGCGCTGGCCGATCTCGCCAATGCCACCGGCGGCCTGGCCTTTTTCCCGGAAACGGCGGATGACACGGAATCGATCTGCACACAGATCGCCCATGACATTCGCAACCAGTACACCCTCGCGTACTACCCGACCAACGAGGCGCACGATGGAACCTTCCGCAGCGTGCAGGTGCAGGTCACGCCTCCGCGCGGCGTTGGAAAACTGACTGTGCGCACACGCACCGGGTATTACGCAGCGCGCGGGCCATCCTCGGGGAACTAAAAGTAGGACAGGCTTCAGCCTGTCAGGTTTAGATTGTCGGTACCGGGAATTTAAACCTGACAGGCTGAAGCCTGTCCTACAGTTGCACTTGCGGCAGGAAGCTCTTTCCGTGCGATATTTCCCCGGCAAAATTATCAGCAATTGTTTGGCCCATGTCGGCTAGCGTGTCCCGGATTCCCAGATTTACTCCGCTCTTCCCTGCCGTGCTGTAAGTGAGTATGGGGACGTACTCCCGGGAATGATCCGTCGTGGGCCACTCGGGATCGGGATCGCATCCGTGATCCGCGGTGATTATCAGTAGATCGCTCGGCGCCATCGCGGTCAGCAGCGGTCCAAGAAGCGCGTCGAATTCCTCCAGCGATTTTGCAAATCCCTCAACGTCCTTGCGGTGCCCGTACAGCATGTCAAAGTCGACCAGGTTCGCGAAGATGAGGCCGCTCTTCTGTTGCGCAAGAGTGGCGTGCAATTTCTGCATGCCGTCCGCATTGCTTTTGGTGGTGACGTAATGTTCGACGCCCCGGCCGTTGTAGATATCGTGAATTTTCCCGATGCCGAAGATGGGGATTTTTCGCTCGACCAGCACGTCCATAAGCATCGGCCGCGGCGGCTCCACGGCGTAGTCGTGGCGGCGCTCCGTCCGCCGGAAATTCCCCGCCGTGCCGGTAAACGGCCGCGCGATCACTCGCCCTACTTTGTTCGGCCCGTCGAGCATTTTCCGCGCGATCTCGCACATGCGGTACAACTCGGCGATGGGGATCACGTCTTCATGCGCGGCGATCTGGAAGACGCTGTCGCCGGACGTGTAAACGATGGGAAATCCGGTTCGAACGTGCTCTTCGCCCAATTCCTTGATGATTTCGGTGCCGGAGGCGGGCTTGTTGCCGATGGTCCTGCGCCCGATGGCGCGTTCGAACTGCTCGATCAGCTCGCGAGGGAAACCATTCTTGTAAACCGGAAATGCTTGGGGCAGCCAGATCCCGGCCATTTCCCAGTGCCCGGTGGTGGTGTCCTTGCCCGGGGAATGTGTCGCGCCTTTGCCATAGCAGCCCGCAGGATGCGCCGCAGCCGCCAGATGATCGAGAGGGGCTATGTTGGCAATTCCGAGGCGCACAAGGTTCGGCAACGCCAGCGGACGCGATTTAGCGATGTGTCCGAGCGTGTTGCGGCCGACGTCGCCGTACTCGGCGGCGTCCGGAAGCTCGCCGATACCAACGCTGTCCAGGACGATCCAGAGGATTCGTTCGAAAGCCATAGTCAGCCTCGGCGAAAGTATACCGCTTTCGTAGGCACAGCCACTCCTGGCGGTGTGGAGTTTCCAATCGTCGTGACAGCACGGGAGACGTGGCAGCCCACAAAACCGCACAGCCAGGAGTGGCTGTGCTACTTGAGGCGATAGGCCGAGACCAGGTCCGACGTGGTGCCGTAGGGATCGGCTTCCTGGTCGGCCGCGTCCATGGTGATCCGCAGCGTCCAGAGGTGCGCGAATCCTCCTTGTGTTGACAATGCATCGGCGCAAGTTGGATTTACGTAAAGCAGATCCACCGGCGCGCTACCAGCCGCGGCTATGCTCGCGAGTCTAGCAGCGATTTGCGCCACCAGCGAGCAGGCAAACGGGTTGTAGAGGTAGACCAGCAACGGGGCCCGCGGCCATTGGAAGGTCGTCGCGTCTTGCCGCATCACCCGGATTCTGGCTTTGGAATTGGTAGCCTTGGTCCAGCGCGCTGCGTTGCTTTCCGCGATCGATGACAATTCATCGATCAGCTCCACGCCGATGATCTTCCGGAAGGGCCATTCCGCCGCGAGCAGCAGCGCGCGGCCTTTGCCGCAGCCTAAATCCACGAAGCTGTAGCCCTCGACGCGTCCCGAGACCGCGGGCAGAGTTTCACGCCAGCGCCGGTACGCTTCGCGAAATACCGACGGCGCGATCGCCGAGTAGCCATAGTTGTGCGCGTCGTTCGCGCGGCCCTTTACCAATTCTTCCGGGCCGAGATACCCGCTCGTGTCCGTCCCGTATTTCCGGTCGAACGGGTGAACGAAGGCGCGGTTGGGAGCTGTTCTGGCTGCGGTTAACAAACCGGACTACTCCTAAACTTCGATCCCTGATCTTCCATCCTGATTTTGAAACGCGCGGCAGCCCCAAAGTTCGGGCGCCCGCGGCGGATTGCTCTGCCCGCCGCGACAAAGTATAATCGATCGTTTAGACCTTCGTCGCCGAAGTCGCTGGGAGGGCGGTCGCGTGGCTGCCAGAGAACATTCCGCTGCAGAGCCGTTGGCGCCAAGCTCCATCACGAGCGCCGCGGCTGAAGCCGCCGAGCAGGAAGCGATTCACGTGCACGGCGCGCGGGTGCACAACCTCAAGAACATCAGCTTCGACATCCCGCACAATGCCCTCACCGTGGTGACCGGTGTTTCGGGATCGGGCAAGTCCAGCCTGGCGTTTGACACTATTTACGCCGAAGGGCAGCGGCGATATATCGAGTCGCTCTCAGCCTATGCGCGGCAGTTTCTGGAGCGCATCGAAAAGCCTGACGTGGATGAGATTACCGGCATCGCGCCGGCCATCGCCATCAAGCAGAAAAATTCCACGCGCAATCCGCGCTCGACCGTGGCCACGGCCACCGAAATTTACGACTACCTGCGGCTGCTGTACGCGCGCGCGGGACGCACGTATTGCGCCAAGTGCGGCAGCGAGGTGCGCAAGGACACCATGGACGAAATCGCCGCGCGCGTTCTGGCGCTGCCGCAGGGCCGGCGATTCTATGTCCTGTACACGCTGGATCTCGCCGCGGCCGCGCCAACTACGAACGCGCCCGCGCGGCGCAGTGCCGCGAAGAAAGCGGCGAAACCTTCGCCCGAAACGATTCGCCTGGCGCTGGCCGGGCTGCAGCGGCGGGGTTTTCAGCGCCTCTATCAAGCGGGCCGCGTGCACGAATTTTCTTCGCCGGAAACTTTGCTGGACGTCGATTTTTCCCAGCCCGTTTACGTGGTGGTGGACCGCCTGGCCATCGGGCCGGAGCTGCGTTCGCGGCTGGTGGATTCGGTGGAGATTTGCTATCGCGAGGGGCGCGGCGAAGCCATCCTCGAATTCGTGCCGGGTGATTCCGGCGAGCCGGCCGAGCGCATGGTGTTCAACGAGCGTTTCGAGTGCAAGACCTGCGGCGCCGTTTACCAGGAACCCGAGCCGCGCCTTTTTTCGTTCAACAATCCCTACGGCGCGTGCCCGCGCTGCCAGGGTTTTGGAAACACGGTCGACTTCGACATCAACCTGGTAATTCCCGACCGCGGCAAGTCGCTGAACGAAGGCGCGATCCAGCCGTGGACCAAGCCGCGGTACCGCGCTTTGGTAGTGGAATTGAAAAAATTCGCGCGCGCCAATCAAATCCCCATGGACGTGCCGTTCCGCCATCTCACGGCGGCGCAGCAGAATCTGATTATTGAGGGCGATCCAAAATCCGATTACGTCGGCGTGAACGGCTTCTTCCAGTGGCTGGAACGGAAAAAATACAAGCTGCACGTGCGCGTGTTCCTGAGCCGTTATCGCGGCTACGCGCTGTGCCCGGACTGCAACGGATCGCGCCTGCGCGCCGAGGCCCGCGCCGTGCGCGTCTCCGGAAAATCGATCACCGAAGTTTGCGCCATGACCGTGGCCCAGGCGCGGCAATTCATGGACAGCCTGGAACTGAGCACAGAGCAGGCGGCCATCGCCGATAAAATTCTGGAGGAAATTCGCCGGCGGCTGCTGTTCCTGGACGAAGTAGGGTTGGACTACTTGTCGCTGGACCGCCTTTCCTCGACGCTTTCGGGCGGAGAAGCACAGCGCATCCAGCTGGCTACTTCTCTGGGCTCGCATCTGGTGGGCGCGCTGTATGTGCTCGACGAACCCTCCATCGGCCTGCACCCGCGCGACACGCATCGCCTGATTGAAATCCTGAAACACCTGCGCGGGCTCGGCAACACCATTCTGGTGGTCGAGCACGATCCGGACATGATTGACGCTGCCGACTACGTGATCGATCTGGGACCGGGCGCGGGAGAACATGGCGGCACACTTCTGTTCGCCGGGCCGCGCAGCGAACTTTTGCGCAACCGCGAGTCGCTCACCGCGCGCTACATGAATGGCGAATTGCGCATTCCCGTACCGACGCTGCGGCACAAGCCCAGCGGGCGTTTCCTGCGCATCTTCGGAGCGCGCGCGCACAACCTGCAGAACATCGACCTGATGATTCCGCTGCACATGCTGGTGGCGATCACCGGAGTTTCGGGGTCGGGAAAATCGACGCTGGTGCACGACGTGATTTACAAAGCGCTGGAGCTGAAACGCACCGGCGGGAAATATCAGGAGTTGTGCGACCGGATCGAAGGCGAACAGGCGCTGCAAAGCGTCATACTCGTGGACCAGTCGCCCATCGGGCGGACCCCGCGTTCCAATCCTTCCACCTACATGAAGGCGTTCGACGCCATTCGCGAGGTTTTTGCGTCCACGCCGGAGGCCAAAAAGCGCGGCTACAGCGCCGGACATTTCTCCTTCAACATTCCCGGAGGCCGTTGCGAAGCGTGCCAGGGCGAAGGCATTGTCACGGTAGAGATGCAGTTTCTGGCGGACGTGGAGCTGATCTGCGAGGAATGCCGCGGCACGCGGTTCAAGAGCGGCGTGCTGGAAGTGCGCTACCGCGAAAAAAATGTGCACGAAGTTTTGCAGCTCACGGTGCGCGAGGCGCTGATCTTTTTCGCGGGCGTGCCCAAGATCACTTCCAAATTGCGAGTGCTCGACGAAGTGGGACTCGGCTACCTGCGGCTAGGGCAGTCGGCGACCACGCTCTCCGGCGGCGAGGCGCAACGCCTGAAGCTGGCCGCGCATCTCACCACGCAGGCGAACGAGGGCGTCCTGTATATCTTTGACGAGCCGACGACCGGCCTGCACTTCGACGACATTCAGAAACTGCTGACGGCGTTTCGCAAGCTGATCGACGGAGGCGCATCGATTCTGGTGATCGAGCACAATCTGGACATCATCAAATCGTCCGACTGGATCATCGATCTGGGCCCGGAAGGCGGAGCGCAGGGCGGGCGGATTGTCGCCACCGGAACGCCCGAGCAAGTGGCGCGCAACGCGCGTTCGTTCACAGGGAAATTTCTATCGCGGGCGCTGGCCAATTCCCAGAACAATCACGCTTCCGGCGCGGCGCCCACCCTTGTGCGGAATAAGTGAAAACCATGCGTTTGGCGGATGAACTCCGGAGGCGCCGTTTTCGCGCAGGCCTGGTGGCCGCGTTTTTCCTGGCCGCGGCGGGAGTTTCTCTCGGCGCGCAAACGCAGGCGCCGCGCAAGGCGCCGGCGAAATCTACGGCCTCTTCCGCGCCACAGGAAAAGGAAGACCCGCTCGCACCGCTCCTGAAGCAGGCGAGCGACGCCATCGATAAGACGGATTTTTCCGCCGCACTCGAGCCCCTTCAAAAATACATCGCACAACGGCCCGATGAAGCCTATCCGCATTTTCAAATGGGCTACGCCTATGCCGGATTAAAACGCGGCAGCGACGCGAAGCAGGAATTTTCGCGTGCCATCGCTCTCGATCCCAAAATGGCGGCGGCGCATTTGAATCTGGGTCTCGTGCTTCTGGATGGCGACCCCGCAGCGGCGGCCGAAGCGTTTCGCCATGCTGCCGAACTGCAGCCCGCGGAGAGCCGTCCGCGTTTCCTCGCCGGATTCGCGCTGGAACACGCCGGCAAACTTCCGGAAGCCGCCGAGCAATACCGCGCGGCGCTGGCCATTGCGCCGAACGATTATGAAGCGCACTTTGCGCTGGGCCGCGTCCTGCTTCGTTCGAGCGACGCTCCGGGAGCGGAAGAACAATTTCGCGCGGCCATTGCCGCGCGCGGCGACGCTGCCGGAGCGAAGCTGGGCCTCGGGAGCGCGCTGCTGGCGGAAAAGAAATATCAGCCGGCCAGCGACGCTCTCGCGGAATATCTAAAGTTGAATTCCACGGACCGCGCCGCGCGCCTGGACCGGGCGACCGCGCTTTTGAATCTCAACAAGTTGGAAGAAGCGCTGGCGGAACTGGATCGCGCCAACGCCGATTCCCCGCCGTCAGCCGATACGCTGAAAATGCGCGGGGAAATCTACATGCAGCAGAAAAAGTGGAATGAGGCCGGCGACGCGCTGAAGCGGGCGCTGGCGCTGGCGCCGCAGGATTCCGAACTGGCCGCGTGGATCGGCCATGTGGACATCGAGCTGCGCGATTATCCCGCCGCGGTATCGATTCTGGAGCAGGTGTACTCGAAAAATCCGCAGTTGGCCGACGTGCTGCGCGATTTGTCCGACGCGTTTTACCTGAATGAAAAATATGCCGCGGCGCTGGAGGCGATGGACCGGCTTGCCAAACTGGAGACGCCCAAGCCCGGCTCCTGGTTTGTTCGCGCAATCTGTTACGATAAGCTTTCCCGCAAGGCGGAAGCCATCGAGGCGTACCAAAAATTTCTCGACCAGGACGGCGGGCAGCACGACACGCAGGATTTTCAAGCTCGCCAGCGCATCATCGTCCTGCAAAAGGAAATGGGGCAGTCCCGGAAAAAGTGAAACCGGATGACCGATTTTTTTCTCCTCACCAGATGACCATGCCGCTTAAAATTCGAGTGGCGGCGTTCGCGCTGCTGGCGCTGTGCGCGCCGCTGGCCGCCCAGGATCGCCTGTCCGAGGACCTGGCGCGATACCAGCATGAAACCGACACTGTCCGCAAGGCCCGGGTGCTGGCCAAGCTGGGTGACGAGCAGGTGGACCTGGCCAGAAAACTCCTCAAAGAAGACGAGGTCGCTTCCCTGCACACCCTGGAACAATATCGCGACGAGGTTCACGAGATGGTTCTGGCGCTGAACGGCCTGGGCGTCGACGCCGAAAAAAAGCCCGCCGGCTTCAAGGAGTTGCAGATCAGCCTGCGCGAAACCATCCGCCGCATCGACGATCTGATTCTCACGCTGAACGTGGACAAGCGCCCGTTTTTTCGCGCCGTTCGCAATGATTTGTTCGCCGATCAAAATGCGCTGATCGACAAGCTTTTTCCGCGCAAGCCGGAACGCGGTTCGCAGAAATCCGACCCGTGAGGTATGCCATGCGATCCATCACCATTCCGGGAGTAGCGTTGCTCTTCACCGTGATTCTCTGCGCCTCGTTGGCCTGCCCGGCCGTGGCGGCTCCGCAAAAAAGAGAATATCTGTCCGTCGCCGAGGCCGACAAGATCCGCGAAGCCGGAGAAACCGGGCCGCGCATCGGGCTGTTTGCGGGCTTCGCTTCAGACCGCATCAAGAAACTGCAGTACGAATTCGCGCACTTCGATAAGACCGATGAAAAGCGCACCGAGCGCCTCAACAACCTGATCAACGGCTACACCGGATGCATCGACGATGCCGCCGACCTGATCGAGATCGGCATTGAAAAGCAGCAGGACATCCGGGAAGGCGTGAAAGCGCTGGAGTCCGGCATCAAGCAGTTCCTGCCATACCTGCAGGAGCTCGCGGCCAACGGCGTGGAACGCGAAACGTACAAGGAAAACCTGGAAGACGCCATCGAAGCCACGCAGGACGCGGCCAAGGATGTGGAGAAGGCCTCCAAAGGATCGTCCGCCCCGCCGGTGCGACGCAAACCAACCTGATGGAACTTTTTCCGAGTTGGAACCAAAACCAAGCCGAGAAGGCCCCGAGAATAAAAACGGGCCGACTCGCGGCTGCAACGCTTCCCGGGGGTGACCGCATTTTTCAGCGCATCTTCACGCGCCTCGGTTGCCAGGGGCGGCCGCCGCAATTTCAAGTGGAACTGTACCCGTACGCCAATCTTTCGCACACTTTGCGTTTGCGGCGGGACGTCGCGTACGTGCGGCTTTCCGATATTTTGCAGGAAGCGCCGGTGCCGGTGATCGAGGCTGCCGCGGCATTTTTGCTGGGGCAAATGTACCGCCGCCGCGTACCGCACGAATTGCGCGATCTGTATCGGCAGTTCGCGCTGGCGCATTCCACGCGCCGGCACATCGCGCGCGTTCGCCGCAAGCGCGCCCGGCGCATCCGGGACAATCCCGCGGGCGTGGCGCACGATCTGGAGCCGATGTTTGCCGCGCTCAATGTCCAGTATTTCGCGGGCCGCCTGCGCCGCCCGCGGCTCGGATGGAGCGCCCGCCCGTGGCGCTCGCAATTCGGCTGCTACGATCCATCGCTCGATCAGATCGTGATGAACCGGCGGCTGGACCACGCCGAAGTTCCTTCGTACGCCGTGGAATTCATTCTTTATCACGAAATGCTGCATGTGAAGCACCCGCTACGGGCGGCGGCTTGCGGGCTGCAGGCGCACTCGCCGGAGTTCCGGGCGGAGGAAAAGCGGTTCGCGCAGTATGCGCGGGCGCGGAAGTTCCTCGAACATCTTCGCTAAACCTTTTTTGCAAAGATTGACGAAGCCATCTCATGAATGGTCAAACCCAGACTTCAGGGGCTAAAGCCCTTGTTTGACGGGCACCTGAATGTCGCGGCTGAAGCCGCGACCCACAAAGATTATTTATGAGATGGCTTCATCACGATCGCGGGGTGGGCGTTTTGGGTTGCGAGGCTTTGGACTGTGGGCTTTTGCTTGAAGTAAGTGCGACAGGCTGAAGCCTGTCCTACTTAAGGCTTCGCTTCCTGCGCGGTTTTTTCCTCTAAGTCCGAGATGTCTTTCTTGATCTTTGCGGCGTCCGCGGCGTGCGGGAGAATTCGCAGATATTTGTTGTAGGCTTCCACCGCTTTTGCGTACTCCCGCTTTTTTTCATAGGCCTCGCCTAGCATTTTCCACGGCATGGCCAGAGTCGGCTGGTAGTTCGATGCTTCGATGAAACGATCGATCGCGGCGTCGTACGAACCTTTCCTCAGATAGAACGTGCCGATATCCAGGCTTCTTTGGGCGTGCAGCGGATCGAAAACCGGTCCCGCAGGCGCGGCTGGAGTATCGGCCTCGGAATCCTCCGTCGGCGGCGGAGGCGGGACGGTCGGATCGATGGGCGGCGTCGGCGCCGCTGGCGGCGTTGCGGCCGGCGGCGCGGTCGCGGGATTTGCGGCCGAAGTGTCCGGCGGCGTGGAAGCCGGCGCGGTTTTGGGGGCCGCCGAAGGTTCGGCCGGAGGCGGTGGCGGCGGAACGCGGGGATTCACCTGCTGGGCGCGCAGAGTTCCCTGCCCGGCCAGCATAAAACATCCAAAAATGAGGATCGTGGATCGCTTCATGTGACGCGCAGATTAAGATTCACTTTGCTATCATGGATGTTGCCCGAGTGCGGATCACCGCGCTTTCCATTCTACCCCTGCGATGGAACTGATACAAAAAGCCGGAAGCCTTCCCGTGGAACCGGGCGTGTACCTGTTCAAGGACGCCCTGGGGAAAATTCTGTACGTTGGGAAGTCCAGCTCCCTGCGCAACCGGGTGAAATCCTACTTTCTCGAGTCGCGCTGGCTGGACGCCAAAACCGGCTCGCTGGTGCGCGAAATCGCTGATCTCGATTACATCGTGGTGGACAACGAACGCGAGGCGCTGGCGCTGGAAAACAGCCTGATAAAGCAATACCGCCCGAAGTTCAATGTCCTGCTGCGCGACGACAAGACTTACCCGTACATTCGCTACACGGCGTTTGAAAAATATCCGCGCGTGTATGTGACCCGCCGCCTCATCAAGGACGGCTCGATCTACTTCGGCCCCTTTTTTCCGCACAGCCTGGCCTACCGCATCGTGCACTTCATTCACAAGACGTTTCGCATTCCCTCCTGCACCGTGGACCTGAACCGCGCGCACCCGCGGCCGTGCTTGCAATATTACATCCACCGCTGCCACGGGCCGTGCGTTCCAGGGCTGACCACTGACGAGAATTATGCCGAGGCCGCGCTGGACACCAAGCTGTTTCTCGAAGGCCGGCGCCACGCGCTGATCGAGAGCCTGGAATCGCGCATGACGGAGGCTTCCGACAGCGAACGCTTCGAGCAGGCCGCGGCCTACCGCGATCTGCTGCGCACGCTTTCGGAAATCGAGGAGCGCCAGAAAATTGCCGCCGCCGAAGGCGACGACATTGACGTGCTCGCCTGGCACGCCGAGCCTCCGCTGGTAGCGGTGAATCTGTTTCACCTGCGCGGAGGCCGCGTGGTCGATCGCCGCGATTTTTACTGGGAAGACCTGGAGGAATTCGAGCCCGCGGAATTTCTCTCGTCGCTCCTGAAACAGCTGTATCTCGATGCGGCTTATCTGCCACGGTCGATTCATGTGCCGATGGACTTCGAGGATCGCAAGTTGCTCGAGGAAATGCTGACCGAACGCGGGTCGCATCTGGAGCCGCCGCGCAACCGGGTGGAGATTCTGATGCCGCAGCGCGGCGCGAAGCACGCGTTTCTGGAACTCGTGGAGAAAAACGCGCAACATTCTTTCGAGCAGCGCTTCCGCGTATTGAAACCCAGCTCGAAAGCCATTGTCGAGGCGCTGGAACAAGCGCTGAGCCTGCCCGAGCCTCCGCGCCGCATCGAGAGCTTCGACATTTCGCACCTGCAGGGATCGGACACGGTCGCTTCGATGGTGGTGTGGGAAGACGGCCGGATGAAAAAATCGGACTACCGGAAATTTATCATTCGCGGCGAATGGGGCAACGACGATTTCGCCAGTATGAAGGAAACCGTGGAGCGGCGGTATCACCGGTTGCAGCTGGAGAAAAAACCGTTTCCTGGACTGATTCTGATCGACGGCGGCATCGGGCAGCTGCACGCGGCGGGAGCGGCGCTGGAGAAGCTGGAGGTGATCAACCAGCCGGTAGCGAGCATCGCCAAGCAGGAGGAGATTATTTACGTGCTGGGCCAGGAGGATCAGCCCATCCGGCTGGAGCATCACTCGCCGATCCTGCACCTGATCCAGCAGATCCGCGATGAAACCCACCGCTTCGCGGTCGGCTTTCACCGGCAGCGCCGAACGAAGCGCACCATTCAAACCGGCTTGGAGAATATTCCCGGAATCGGCCCGCGCACGGCGCACAAACTGCTGCGAAATTTCGGCAGTCTCGCACAACTGCGGTCGGCGAGCATCGATCAAATTGCCAAAGTAGTGCCGAGGGGACTAGCCGAACGCGTGTCCGCGCACCTCGCGAGCGCAAACGGCACACTCGCGCCGCGAAGCTAGTTCTCCCGATTGCTTCTCCGGCGGCGCTGTGCTACGTTCGAGGCTGGAGAGGTGCGAAAGGAGATCATCATGTCGGAAAATTCAGGCTCAAAGGTAAGCTTCTTCCTGGTCGGACTCGGCATCGGCGCGCTGGTGGGAGTTTTGTTCGCTCCGAAATCGGGCGAAGAGACGCGCGAATTCCTTTCGGCAAAGGCGGACGAGGGCCGCGAGTATGCCCAGCGCAAAGCGCGCGAATTGCGCGAACGCGCCGAAGATATTCTGGAGCGCAGCAAGACCGCCGCGGTACGACAGAAGGAAACGCTCTCTGCAGCCGTGGACGCCGGGCGCGACGCGTATCAGCGCGAAAAGGCGAAAGCCCAATAGTCCGGCACGGCAGCCTGAATCACTTGCCGGTGAACTGGCCGGGTTCTACTCGCCGATGCTCAGAGTTGACCGTGATTGAAATGGCCGTAATTGAGTCGATCGATGCAGGCCGCGGAATCCCGGCTCCAGGACCCTGGCTTGTAAGCTTGACCCTCTCGAGGTAACAGTATGGAAAGCTGGATGCCATTGTTCGTGATTGTCACGGCGATTGCCGTGGTGTTGCAGGCGGCAATCCTGATTGCCCTTTTCGTCCAGATGCGCCGCACGGCGGCGGTGGTGGAGCGAACCGTCTCCGATTTGAATAGCAAAATCACGCCGCTCATTGCGCGCGTGCAGGTGGTGGTCGAGGATATTTCTCCGCGCATCTCCGGCATCGTCGCGGACGCCTCCGAAATTACGCGGCTGGCGCGCAGCGAGGCGCAGAAGGCCGATCGCATCCTCAGCGAAGCGCTGGAACGCTTGCGCATGCAACTGATCCACGTCGATCACATTCTGACCGGCGCGATGGAAGCGGTGGAAGATGCGGGATCGCGCATGCGCCAGACGGTGTGGGCGCCGGTGGTCAAGGCGACTGCCGTGCTTCGCGGCGTGCAGGCGGGGATCGATTTCTTCCGGAATAACCGGCGGCGTGACAACGGCGTGGAAACCGGCGAACAGCAGGACGAGGGGATGTTTATTTAGATTTGAATGGTTTGAACCGGCGTGCCTGAGCCGGCTGCCTTTGCGTCCTAACTACATCTACCAACTTCCTCCTAACCCACAACTGTCATTCCGAAGGGCCGGGTTTGCCCGAGGAATCTGCTTTTGTGCGTGTGTTGAGGAAAAGCCCACCGTAGGACAGGCTTCAACCTGTCTGGTTTAGACTTACGCATGACACTAATCAAAACCAGACAGGCTGAAGCCTGTCCTACGTGTCTTTTCTGATCCATCCTCCGCCCAAAACAATGTCCCCGGAATAGCAGACGGCGGCCTGGCCCGGCGTGATGGCGCGCTGCGGCTCATCAAAAATCACGCGCGCGGAATTTTCATCGATGGGCTCAATCGTGGCGGCGGACGGATCGTGACGGTGGCGAATCTTTACGCTGGCCCGCACGGGCGATTCGAGAGTGGCGAACGAAATCCAGTTCACATCGCAAATTTCGCAGATACTGGTGCGAAGCTCGGCGTCCTCGCCGACGATGACGCGATTCGCGGCATGATCGAGCTCCACCACGTACAGCGGGCGGCCCGCGGCCACGCCTAATCCCTTGCGCTGTCCCACCGTGTAGTTGTGAATGCCGCGATGCCTTCCGATGACTTCGCCGCTGGTAGTGACCAGTTCGCCCTCGTCCTGCGGCAAGGCTCCGCCCTTCTCCCCGAGGTAAGCCGCGATGAACTTGACGTAATTGCCCGAGGGCACGAAGCAGATTTCCTGGCTCTCTGGCTTTTCGGACACAGGCAGCGCAGCGCGCCGGGCAATTTCGCGCACGGCGGACTTGTCCAGCTCTCCGAGCGGAAAATCGGTGCAGGACATTTGCTCCTGCTTCAGGCCGAATAAGAAATAGGTCTGGTCCTTGGAGCTGTCCAGCGCGCGCAGCAATTCGTAGCGGTCGGTCGCTTCGTTGCGCCGTATGCGCGCATAGTGCCCCGTCGCCACACGATCGGCGCCGATCTGGCGCGCGGTCACGTGCAGCGGATCGAATTTCACGTGATTGTTGCACAGCGTGCATGGAACCGGCGTGCGCCCCGAGAGATACTCCTCGACAAACGGCTGCACCACGGTTTCCTCAAAGCGCTGCTCGTAGTTCACCACGTAGTGCGGCATGCCGAGATGCTGCGCGACGCGCTTGGCGTCATACACATCGTCGAGCGAGCAGCAGCGCTGGCCGCCCGAGCCACTGCGATCCAGTTCCGGCAGACGCCGCTGGTTCCACAGCTGCATGGTCAGTCCGACGACCGGGACGCCGCGCTGCTTGAGAATCGCAGCGACCGCGGAGCTGTCCACACCGCCGCTCATCGCGACGGCCGTCATCAGCTCTGAATTGGGATGCAAATCCATCTGAATAGTATAGCGTCAAATCCGCCGATTGCAGGCATATGTGGGGTCAGCTGGAACTGTTTCGACTCAGATCGCATATTGACTCGAACATCGCATTCAGGAGGTCCGACCTTCAGGTCGGACGAGTAACGCCAATGATGAGGGGCTTTAGCCCCAGCAGCTTCAGGGGCTAAAGCCCTCTTGTGTACAGGCCTGAACGTCGGGGCTGAAGCCCCGACCTCCTGAGGAATAGTACAGGGCGACGATTTCAAATTGGAGACGCTTCCGACCGTCGATCGAGTCCACAACCGGACCGTGGCCAGCAGTGTTGTGACGAATCCGGTCCAGCGTGGTTTTCAAGATTCTGTTATCGTAGCGCGTAGAAAGCTGCGAGATTTTCATCCTCGATCTTCGGAGGCCTCCCATGCGCGTACGGAAACTGTTCAAGGCTAGCGTTCCGAGTATGGTGGCGTTCGCCGCAATTTGCGCGATCAGTCCGTCCATTCGCGCTCAGAATCAATCAAGCCCTGCCGCCAAAGCGCCGAGCCAAGCCGCGAGCCAAACTTGCCCGCACGATGACAGCGGATTGAAACTGCCCGCTGGTTTTTGCGCCACTGTTTTTGCCGACGGCATTGGCCACGCCCGCCAAATGGTTGTGGCGCCGGACGGAGTTCTTTATGTGAATACGTGGTCCGGCCCGTATTACGGCAAGGCACCGGTACACCCCGGCGGATTTCTCGTTGCACTGCAAGACAAGAACGGCGCGGGAAAAGCCGACGTCATCGAGCGTTTTGGCGAAACCGTCCAGACGGGAGGAGCCGGAGGAACGGGGATTGGATTGTATCGCGGCGCGCTGTACGCGGAGATCAACGACCGCATCGTGAAATATCCGCTGGCCGCGGGAACCATCGCACCCAGCGGAGCAGGCGTGACCGTGGTCTCCGAGTTGCCGCTGGGCGGCGACCATCCGATGCATCCCTTCATCATCGACGCCCAGGGATCAATGTACGTGGACGTGGCCACCGCGACAAATTCCTGCCAGGTGAAAAATCGCACCTTCAAATCGCCCGGCGTGCAGCCCTGCACGGAACTGGAAACCCGTGGCGGAGTTTGGCGCTATGACGCCAGCAAAACGAATCAAACCTTCGCTCCGAAGGACCGCTTCGCCACTGGAATTCGCAACGCGGAGGGGATGGCCATCGGCGCCGATGGGCAACTGTTTGTGACGCAACACGGGCGCGACGAGCTGCACACCAATTGGCCCGATCTCTACAAACCGGATGAGGAAGCGACACTCCCAGCGGAGGAGGTCGTGGCTCTGAAGCTTGGCGGAGATTACGGCTGGCCGGAGTGCTACTACGACTCGTTCCGGCAAAAGCTGGTGCTGGCCCCGGAGTACGGCGGAGACGGCGGCAACAAAACCGGAGTCTGCGCCGAGAAGATCGCCCCGGCCGCGGCATTTCCTGCACACTGGGCGCCGAACGCCATGGTTCACTACGACAAAGAGCAGTTTCCAGCGCGCTATCGTGACGGCGTGTTCATCGCCTTCCATGGTTCCTGGAATCGCGCGCCGTACCCGCAACAGGGCTACAGCGTGGTATTCCAGCCGCTGTCAGGCGCGAGCGCGTCGGGTCCCTGCGAAATATTTGCGGACGGTTTCGCCGGCTCCGTGAAATCGCCTGATGGCGCCGCGCATCGCCCGTCCGGGCTGGCGGTTGCTCCTGACGGCTCGCTTTTCGTTTCGGATGACGTGCGCGGACGGATTTACCGGATTGTATATCGCGGCGGGGCGGATTTCAGCGCGGCGAAACTTACCCCGTGCCCGAGCGCGACTGCCGCTCCCGGCAGGATCGCCGAGGCCTCGGCCGAACCTCCAGAAGGCATCCATCCGGATGCCGGCGCGGCCGCAAAATCGGGCGCCCCGCTTCCCGCGGGCGTGACGCCGGAAATGATTGCGCTGGGCAATCGAGTTTTCCACGGGCAGGTCGCCGGAGCAGCGTGCGCGGGCTGCCACGGCGCGAGCGGGCAGGGTTCGCCCGTTGGACCGAATCTCAGCGGCAAAGACTGGCTCTGGAGCGACGGCAGCTACGACGGAATCAAGAAAACGATCACGGCCGGCGTGCCGGAGCCGAAGGAATTTCGCAGCGCGATGCCGGCGATGGGCGGCACGCAACTGACTCCTGAACAAATCTCGGCGGTCGCGGCGTATGTGTGGAGTTTGAGCCACCGGGCTGCGAGATAAACACCACGCTTTGTTTTTGTGGCACAGCGACTCTTTACTCTGCTTCGGAGGCGCCCATGTACGCAAGAGTCTGGAAAGCCGCGGTTCTCCCCGGAAAAGTCGCGGAATTTGACGCGGTTCTGAAATCCATCGTTCCGATCTGGCGGCAGTTCGCGGGATTTCGCAGCCTGACGGTGCTGCGAACCGGTCCCGGCGAAATGCTGGAAGCGACCGTCATTTCCACGTGGGAAACGCTGGATGCGCTGCGGAACAGCGAGAGCGGAGCGTTTCGGGAGGCAGTGGCCCGCGCTCTGTCGCTGTGCGACCGGCATCCCACCCTGCGCGAAGAAGAAGTGGTGGTGAACGAGTTTGCGGTACCGGATTCGTCCACGATGACGGCGATCCACTAGCTTCAGAATCGCGCCCGACACATGGTTGCTTCAAAAATGGGCCGGCGAGCGAGGCCAGCTTATTCCGCTGTCGAAATAGACTGAAGTAGTTTCATCTTCAATGCGCTCGCACCATCGCGGTACTCGACCAAACGGAGGTCTGTGCTGTCCAGCCCGGAAATTCCAAATATCATTCCCGTTCTACCAGCGCCGAGGTCGACCACGTTCCGGAGATCTGGTAATCCACTCTCAATGCCGTCGTAGGGTGAAGTTCGTTTCTCAACAGCCAAAATGCGAAACGTTGGCAGCGGTGTGATCCAGGCGGCCAATACGTAAGAAGGCGTGTTTTTTGGCTCCCGGCCCGATTTCCATTCCGCACGCGCGTAGTAGCGAAGGCTTCCGTCCGCAAGCTGAAATGGTTGCACTTGGAAAGCAGGAGAGATATTCGCCGCCGCGAGTCGTTCCGCTTCTGTCGCCTCTGCTTTCATACGCTGATTCAGAAGCTCGGCTATTTGGGTTTCCACGTCATACCGAACCGGCTCGCCGGTCAGATTTGCATACTTGAGATTCTCGGCCTTTGTGCTCGTCGTAACTGCGGCGGTTCCCGATTCCTGATGGCGTCGAACTGCATAGTATTCTTTCGCGAATTTTAGAGCGTCGCCATTCTCTACGGTACCGAGAGCTCCGATAAACGAGTCGTTGCCAACCTGTTCATCGGTTTCGCAGCCGACCAAGGTCGTGAGCTTGATCGTGGCGATCACTCCATTACCCAATATCAGGTCGTAACGGTCGCCGATGGCGAAGTGTTCAGCATTCGGGAGTTCTTGAAAGCGCGCAATATAGCTGGCAGGAAGCTCCACCGGAGCGAAGAACGCGGCCGCTACCGGAGTCGCGATCTTGGTGCTGACCGGTGCGGTCGTGCCTTCAAATTTCACGGCATCAAAATACACCACGACGCGATTCCCGTCATAGCGGCCGGCCAGCCAGAATCGCTCCGGCGTGGCCTGTCCGGACATCGGCAGAGTGTGCAAGCAGAGCATCCCGATCACAAACACCAATAGACGCAGCGAGCCGAATTTGCACTTGTGACCGGGAATCATCGGCGCAGCATCCTCCACACGGTTACGAATCGCAAGCACAAAGCGTTCACGTGAATTGCGCACGTATTGTCGCAAAAGGGCTACGTGGGCTTTTCAAATGTAGGGGAAAGCTGGCGCAGACGTTCGATGACCCGGGGAATTGTTTCCAGCGCGAAGTCGATTTCATCCTCGCTGGTTTGGTGCCCGAGACTCAGGCGCAGCGTTGCGCGGGCATCTTCTGGGGCCAGGCCCAGCGCCATCAGCACGTGCGACGGTTCGACGGCGCCGGATGAACAGGCTGCGCCCGTGGAACAGGCAATGCCCTTCAGGTCCAGCGCGATGACCATGGATTCGCCTTCGATGAACGGGAACGTCAGGTTGGAAGTGTTGGGAACTCGTCGTGCGCGCGCGCCGTTCACCCAGGCGTGCGGGACGCGAGCGAGAAGGCCGTGCTCGAGGCGATCGCGCAGGGCGCCGATGCGCTCGCTTTCTGGAATGAGCCCGTCGCGCGCGAGTTCGGCCGCTTTGCCCATGCCCGCGATGGCGGCTACGTCCTCTGTGCCCGGACGCCGGTCGCGTTCCGAATGGCCGCCGTAGAGCAGCGGCGCGAGCCTTGTTCCCTTGCGGATGTACAGCGCTCCGACGCCCTTTGGCCCGTTAATTTTGTGCGCGGAGATCGAGAGCAGATCGACGCCGAGATCTTTTACATCGATGGGAATTTTTCCGGCGGCCTGAACCGCATCGGTATGAAAGGCGATTCCCTTGTCGGCGGCGATTCCGGCAATTCGCCCAATGTCCCCAATTTCTTTGATCGGCTCAATCGTGCCGGTCTCGTTGTTCGCCAGCATCAGGGTGATCAGCACGGTCTCCGGCCGGATCGCGTTTTTCACACCTTCAGGATCGACGCGGCCGTCGCGATCCACCGGGAGAATGGTCAGATCGACGCCGCTTTTTGCCAGGGCTTTGCAGGCATCAAGAACCGCGACGTGCTCGATTGCGGAGGTGATCACGTGCTTGCGGTTGCCGGGCGCGGCGGCGACCGCGCCGAGAATGGCGTGGTTATCGGATTCCGTGCCGCCGCTGGTGAACATGATTTCCGCGGCGCGCGCCCCCACCAAGGCGGCTACCGATGAGCGGGCCTGCTCGACCGCTTCGCGCGCGTTCTGCCCGAACGCGTGAATGGAACTGGCGTTGCCGTACTCGCCCGTTAGATACGGCAGCATGGCCGCCAAAACTTCCGGGCGGATCGGCGTGGTCGCGTTGTGGTCGAGATAAATGCGCTTCATGCGAAAAGTTCCGTGCTGTCAAGAATCAGAGACTTCGGCACCGGTTGTGGAGCACTGAATTAGCGCTGCTTGCAGAATATCGTTCGCTGGTTGGGGGGTCAAGGCTGCGCGGTCTCGGCGTTCCGCCTGCGGCGATGGGTCGCGCCAGGACAAAACCCCACAGGCTGAAGCCTGTGCCACTCTAAGCCTGTGCTACTTACTCTAGCACTCTGCCTTGACACCGGTGTTGCCCTTCGATACGTTGCAGATGGATTAAATTGCGCGGCGCGCGTTTCGCCGTTCGCGCGCGGCGCCTGGAATGGAGACCCTCTTTGGCCGATCCCATCATCACGTTGACCACGGATTTTGGCACCAGCGACCATCTCGTCGGAACGATGAAGGGCGTGATCCTGAATATCAATCCCGCGGCGCGCATTGTGGACATCAATCACAGCGTGGTTCCGTACGACATTCTGGACGGCGCGCTTTCGCTGGCCAACGCGTACAAATATTTTCCGTCGCGCACGGTTCACGTGATCATTGTCGACCCCGGAGTGGGCACGGAACGCCGCCCGATCCTGGTCAGCGCGGAAAAGCATTTCTTCGTGGCGCCGGATAACGGCGTGCTCTCCATGATCTATGAGCGCGAGCCGTGCACTGTCCGGCACATCACCGCGGCGCACTATTTTCTGAATCCGGTGAGTCCCACGTTTCACGGGCGCGACATTTTCGCGCCGACCGCGGCGTGGCTCTCGAAAACATTGCAGACTGAAGCATTCGGAGAAGTCATCACCGATTTCGTGCGCTTTACCATGCCGAAGGCGAAACCCGATGGGAAAGCGGTGAAAGGCTTCGTGCTGCGGGTGGACGCGTTCGGGAATTTGATGACCAACCTGACGGCGGAGGATATCCCTATCGGCGCGCTCGACGGCGGCGCCATCAAGCTTGCCGTGAACGGAAAGCCAGTGGCCAAGTTTTCCAAAACTTTTGCCGAGGGCAATCCCGGAGAGCCGATTGCGGTGCTCGGGTCGGCCGGGTATGTGGAAATCGCCGTGAACCGCGGGCACGCCGCGCGCACGCTTGGAGCCAGTCGCGGAGCGGAAGTCGTCCTTGAGGTTGAGTAGACGTCGTCTCACAAATGGTCGTTTTAGCCGCGGCTTCAGAGGCTGCGGATAGAATCAAAACGCTGCGCTTCCACTTGGATCGAAGAGAGATTCTTCGCTTCGCTCAGAATGACAATCAACGTAAATTGCACGTTTTGTAGAGCCCGCCTGAAGGCGGGCGCTACATGTCGCGTTTCCCCACAGACTCTTTAGTGCCCGAAACATGGATAGCGGATTGAATTCTCAGCGCTGCAAATCCGTGGTGATCAGAAATGCGCGGGTGCGCGGATCGAGCCAGTCGCGCAAAGCATCTCCCAGCAGATTGAACGCGAGGACCGCAGCCATGATTCCGAGGGCTGGGAACAAGACCAGATGCGGCGCATCGAACAGGTGATTGCGCGCGTCGTTGAGCATCGCGCCCCAACTCGGCGTGGGCGCCACGACACCCAGCCCCAGGAAACTCAGCGTCGACTCCGCAAGTATGGCTCCGGCCATTCCGATGGTGGCCTGAATTAAGACGGGCTGGAGCGTGTTGGGCAGCAGGTGCCTCAGCAAAATGCGCGCGTGGGAAGCTCCGAGCGACCGCGCGGCGAGAATAAATTCCATCTCGCGCACCTTCATCACCTGCGCGCGCGCCAGGCGCGCGTATCCCGCCCACCCGGTAATCACCAGCGCCATAATTACTTTGTCGAGCCCCGGGCCGAGGAACGCGGCAAAAGCGATGGCCAGAAGAATTCCGGGAAACGAGAGAAACGAATTGATCAGCACGATGTTGATGAACCGGTCGAGCGCGCCGCCGAAATATCCGGAGATCGAACCGAGCGCCAGACCCACGATTCCCGCTCCGAGCACCACGGACACTCCCACCAGCAGCGAAACGCGCGCGCCGTACAGCGTGCGGGACAGCACATCGCGGCCCAGCTCGTCCGTGCCCATCCAGTGATGCGCGCTCGGCGACAGCAACCGGTCCGGCAGGCTCTGCGCCGCTGGATTGGCGGGAGAAATCCACGGCGCCAGCACCGCCAGCACCACCAACACGACGGTGACAGCGAGTCCCCAGCGGCCCAGCCCGCTGCTGCGAAGAAACTGGCGAAATGGCGAAGTGCGATTCATCAACGTGTAGCGGTCCGCATCATTGCAGCCGCACCCTGGGATCAACTATCGCGTAAACCAGATCGGTCAGCAGATTTACGGCCACATACGACAGCGCGATGATCAGAATGCAGCCCTGGAGCAGCGGATAATCGCGCGCCGAGATGGCCTGCACTGCCAGCCGCCCGATTCCCGGCCACGAAAAAATCGTTTCGGTGACGATGGTTCCGGCGAGCAGCGAACCGAATTGCAATCCCACGATGGTGATCACCGGGATCAGCGCGTTGGGAAACGCATGCCGGAACAGGACTTCCGTTTCCGTGATGCCCTTGGCGCGCGCGGTACGCACGTAATCGCTGGAAAGTTCCTCAATCATCGAGCCGCGCACCATGCGCGTGAGAATCGCCGCGAGCGCCGCGCCCAGCGTCGCGGCTGGCAAAATTAGATGACTGATCCCGCCGCGTCCCGAGACCGGCAGCCAGCCAATCTCAATCGAAAAAAGCAAAATCAGAATCGGTCCCAGCGCGAAATTGGGCACGGAGAGGCCGAGTAAAGTGAAGAACGAAGTAGCGCGATCCGCATTGCTTCCGCGGCGGCGCGCGGAAAATACTCCCGCCGGAATCGCTATCAGGAGGCACACCGCCAGCGCCGCCAGCGACAATTCCAGCGTGGCCGGAAAACGCTGCAACACGATCGGACGCACCGGCGCGGAATAGCGCATCGATTGGCCCCAATCGCCGCGCGCCAGGCCTTCCAGATAGCGAACGTACTGGACGCCGAGCGGCTGGTCCAGCCCCAGCGAATGGCGAAGCTGCGCCAGATCCTCTACGCGCGCGTCCTGGCCGAGCATTTGCAGCACCGGATCGCCCGGCACAATGTGGATCATCAGAAAAACCATGGTGAGGATCAACCAGAGCGCGGGCAACGTGTAAAGAAGACGTTGGAGAAAATGCCGGATCATTTAGGTTTGGACACCCTCTCGGCGGCGGGCTTTCCTTCGGCAGGCTTTTCGGCGGGCGGCTTCCCATCGGCGGGAGCGGCCGCGCTGCCGGCCTGTGCCGGCGCCTTCACTTTTTGGATTTTCACACGCGCCACTCTGCGGCGATCCATTTCCACCACGGTGAAACGGTAGCCATCAAAATCAAAACTTTCTCCGCCGCGCGGAATGAAACCGAGCTGCGCAAGGACAAATCCCCCGACGGTCGCATACGAGCGGTCCTCCGGCAGGACGATGCTGTACTGTGATTCCAGGTCGCGCAATCCGAGTGATGCGTCAAAGATCATGGCCGCATCCGGCCCCTGCCCGACGACCACGGGCTTCTCGACCACGTCAAACTCATCGTGAATTTCGCCGACCAGCTGTTCCAGAATATCCTCCAGCGTCAGCAAACCGAGAATGGTCCCAAACTCATCGACCACCATGGCTACCTCGCCGTGGCGGGTACGCAATTCCAGCAGCAACTCGCTCACCGGCTTGCTCTCCGGCACGAAGGCAATCTCATGCAGCAGGCTGCGAACGTTAAATTCAGCCGGCGCCCAACCCTCCTCGGAGCGTCGATCGCGATCCAGCAAAACCCACACGATGTCCTTGATGTGAATGTACCCGAGCACGTGCTCTCCCGCGCCCTCGAACACGGGCAGGCGCGAGCGCTGTGTCGTGACGAATACCCGCATCACATCGTCCAGCGTGGCGTCGGCCATAACGAAATGCACATCGGGGCGCGGCACCATCAGCTCTCGAACCTGCATCTGGTCCAGCTCAATGGCTCCGAGGATGAGTTTTTCCTCCTCCCCGCCGACCAGCCCGCGCTCGCGCGCCTGCTGAATCTGGATTTGCAGTTCTTCGGCGGAATGCACCTGGGTGTGGCTGGAGCGTCCGGAAAACCCCAGCCCGGCAAGCACCCAGCGGCTGGCGCCGTCAAGCAGGCTGATTGCGGGACGAAACACTTCGAGGTACCACTGGAATGGAGGCGCCACCAGAAGCGCGACGCGTTCCGCGCGCTGCAGGCTCATGCTTTTCGGAACGAGTTCGCCGAGGACTACGTGCAGCGTGGTGAGGAAAATAAACGCTACTACCAGCGACACTCCGTGAACCAGCACCGCCGTGTGGCGCCCGGGAATATCGGCGACGAATGGGCTGAGGATCGAAGCCAGCGTCGATTCCCCGAGCGCGCCGAGTCCCAGGCTGGTAAGCGTAATCCCCACCTGAACGCCGGAGACCACGCGGTCCAGCTTGCCGGTCAGATCCAGAACGATTTTTGCGCGGAAGCCGCCCTGCTCCACGAGCTGCCGGACGCGCGAGAGCCGCACCGCCACTAGCGAAAACTCCACGGCGGCGAAAAATCCGTTCACCAAAACCAGAGCCAGCAATCCGAGGAGTCGCAGCCCGATCAAATCAGCCAATTCCTCCGCGCTCATTCTAGCAGTGCCGGAGCAGGCGCTGAAAGCTCGGCGCTACTTCGGTTGCCACATCACATAAAGCGGTTGTTTCGGTTTGCGAGCGTGCATTAGAATGTGGGCGGCTGGCAGCGATGACCACACCAAATCCCTCAGCGATCAAGAAGCCGGATGGCGCGAAGAAGCCCGATTTCGAGGGCTCGCTCGGACGGCTCGAGGAAATTGTCGGGAAACTTGAGAGCGCGAATCTGTCGCTGGATGAGGCCATGAAGCTGTTTGAAGAGGGCGTGCAGCTCTCGCGCGACTGCCAGAAGCACCTGGAACAGGCTGAGGGAAAAGTAGAAATTCTGCTGAAAAAAGCCGGCGGCGAGATGGCCGCCGAAGCCTTCGATCCCGAGGGCGAGGAAAACTCCTAAAAGGCTGCTCGGCGGCCCCGCGCCCGCGCCTCCACCTTCCTGATGAACCTTCCCGCATTTTTCGAAGAAGACCGCGCCGCAGTGGACGCCGCTCTGGACCGGCTGATGCCGGGCGAAAATGCCCAGCCGCCGTCGATTCACCGCGCCATGCGCTACAGCGTGCAGGCCGGAGGAAAACGCGTCCGGCCAATCCTGTGTCTCGAATCGGCGCGCATTTTTTCCGCGGACGTGACTCCCGTTCTTCCGGTGGCTTGCGCGCTGGAATTTATTCACACCTATTCGCTGATCCATGACGACTTGCCGGCGCTCGACAACGATGATTTGCGCCGCGGCAAGCCCACCTGCCACAAGAAATTTGGCGAGGCCACCGCGATCCTGGCGGGCGACGCGCTGCTGACCCTGGCGTTTGAAACGCTGGCGAACGCTCCGATCGAGCCGGCGCGGCGCGTGGCCATTCTGTCTCACGTCAGTGCGTCGGCGGGAACGGTTGACGGTATGGTTGGCGGCCAGGTGGCAGACCTTGAAGCGGAGGGCCGCGCGATTCAACCGGCGGAGCTCGAGTATATTCATCGCTCCAAAACCGCGGCGCTCATCCGCGCTTCTGTGGTCGCCGGAGCGATCGGCGGCGGCGCCGCGGACGCGGATGTCGAGCGGCTGAAACGCTTCGGCGAGACCATCGGCTGGGCTTTTCAGGTGGTCGACGACATTCTGGACGTGGAAGAATCCTCCACGGCACTGGGGAAGACGGCGGGCAAGGACGCCGCCCAGCAGAAGGCGACTTACCCGTCGCTCTACGGCCTGGAAAAATCGCGGCAATTTGCGAAAGAGCTGGAGTCTCGCGCGATGGCGGAAATCGAGCCGTATGGCGCGCGCGCGTCTCGCCTGAAGGAATTAGCGGAGATGATCGTCCACCGCCGCGCGTAGATTGGTCTGTATGTAGCGCCCGCCTTCAGGCGGGCACCTTTGCCTGAACTCAAAATGCCCGCCTGAAGGCGGGCGCTACACGTGCTGCCTTGCCATCCAAGCCAAAAACCGCGAAAAAGAGGCTCGACCTGCTGGTTGTCGAGCGCGGCCTCGCCGAATCGCGTGAAAAGGCGCAGGCCATGATCCTGGCGGGCGAAGTGCGCGTGAACGGCGAACGCAGCGACAAAGCCGGCGCACCGATCGGCGAGGACGCGCGGATCGAGGTCAGCGGCATTTCGGCAAAGTATGCGAGCCGCGGCGGCTTCAAACTGGAGGGCGCGCTGGAAGATTTTGCAATTGCCGTTGAGGGCACAGTCAGCCTCGATATCGGGGCGTCCACCGGCGGCTTTACCGACTGCTTGCTGCAGCGCGGCGCGCGGCGCGTTTACGCGGTTGACGTGACTCCCGAGCAGATGGCCTGGCGCCTCTCGCAGGATCCTCGCGTCACGCAAATCAAGGCCAACGCGCGGAATCTTCTCCCCGCGCAAATTCCCGACCCGGCCGATCTGGTGACCGTTGACGTTTCTTTTATCTCCGTGGCCAAGGTGCTGCCGGCGGTGGTTGCCGCCGCCGGTCCGAGGGCGGAATATTTGATACTGGTAAAGCCGCAGTTTGAGCTAGACCGCGGAGACGTCGGCCGCGGCGGCATTGTGCGCGAGGCTTCGCTGCACGAGCGGGCCATCGAACGCGTCCGCGAGGCCGTGGTGGCAGCGGGGCTCGGCGTGCAGGGTGTTCGCCCGAGCCGGCTGACCGGCGCGGAGGGCAATCAGGAATATTTCCTGTACGCCGCCAGAGTTTTGGAGCGATGAAAACACGCGCAACACCGGCAAAATTCATGGAAATGGAATTGCTCCTCCGATGCTAAAGTAGACTTCGCCTTGGGAAGCGCTCCAACACCCGCGAAAATGATCAAAAACGTCGGAATCATTTCTCGTCCGCGCCGCGAGGATATCGCGCGCGTGGTTCCCCCGCTGATCAACTGGCTACAGGCCCATGGGGCGCAGGTTACCTGCGACTCCGAAACCAACGACTGTCTGGGAATGTCCGCGGTGCAGGCGCGCAAACGCGAGGAACTTCCGACGTGCACGGACCTGCTGATCGTACTCGGCGGCGACGGAACGCTGCTTTCGGCGGCGCGCCTCGCCGCCCAGCGCCAGGTGCCGATCCTCGCGGTGAATCTGGGTGGGCTCGGATTCCTGACCACGGTCGCGCAGGATGAGATTTATTTAATTCTGGATGAGATTTTTGCCGGCAAACATCGCGTGAGCGAGCGGGTGATGCTGGACGCGGAAATCGTTCGCGGCGGCGCGGTGATCCGCCGGCAGATCGCGCTGAACGATGCGGTACTGAACAAGGCGGCCCTCGCGCGCATCATGGATCTGGAGCTGCGAGTCGACGGCGAGTACGTGACCACCTACAAGGCCGACGGGCTGATTCTTTCCACGCCCACCGGGTCCACGGCCTATTCTCTCGCAGCCGGCGGGCCGATCGTCTATCCGACCGTGGATGCCTTCGTGGTCACGCCGATCTGCCCGCACACGCTCACCAACCGGCCGATCGTGATTCCCGATTCCGTGACCATCGACATCGATTTCAAGGCCGAAGACGATTACGTCTACCTGACGCTCGACGGCCAAATTGGCATCGAACTTTCGCGCGGGGATCATGTTCGCGTGCGCAAGGCGGAGGAAAAACTGCTGCTGGTGCGCCCGGCGAAAAAAACCTATTACCAGATTTTACGAAGCAAGCTGAAGTGGGGAGAACGATAAATTTCCGGCAGGGCTCCAGGCCCTCGCTCCCGCAGCCTCAGCAATTGCCAACCAAATGCCTACCACGCTTTACCGTCCAATCGGACTTCAGGAACTGGCGCTGCTCTGGGATTCCGGAATGCGCGAATTTCCGCCGCGCCTGATCCAGCAGCCGATTTTTTATCCGGTGGTGAACCTGGAATACGCGCGGCAGATTGCGCGTGATTGGAATACGCCGGACGCCAATTCCGGATTCGCGGGATTCGTCACGCGGTTCGACGTGTCATCGACCTACCTGACCAAGTACGAACTCCACACCGCCGGCTCCTCCACCCACCGCGAGTACTGGATTCCGGCGCGGGAAATGACCGCGTTCAACAAGGCGATCAACAGAATGATTTCCGTCGAGGAAGCGTACTTCGGGCGGGAATTTTCAGGATACGTTCCGGACGACGGCAACCTGAAGGGGCAGAATGCCGTGGCGCAATACGCGGCGCTCTCAAACCTGGTGGATTTTGCAGCTTTCAGCGCTGAAGTGTCGGCCAGCCGCAAGGCCGTTTTTTTGAATTGCCGCTACTGGTTTGACGCTGATCTTGTCATCCTTGGAGGCACGGGCGAGCTGCGCTATTTGTTTTTTACCAAGCTGGCCAAGGCTTGGAAGGCCAATAAGATTAAAGTGCCGCTGCCGATTGCGGGGCAGTCGTAGCGGCCTGCCTGTGACGGTGGTGGGCCGGGTACGCTGAAATTCAAAAATCGTCTGAAAGGCTAAGCCAACCGCGAAGGACTTGTTTCCAGTCAATATCTAGCGGCGCCATTGCAAGAGATTCAGGCCGAAGAACATCCATGAGAACGTGAGTACCCAAATCGCTACGTACAAGAACCGCAGTGGACTATTCGGGAAAAATTGGCGGTGTATCCGCCACGCTCTAGACATCTCCCCACTTGCAAGTCCGGTTCTGGACCACATTGTGTGCCGAATTTTCCCATCGCTTGGCAGCCGTTCGTCGGCCTGAGACAAAATGCGGTCTCTAACAATTTTGATGCCGATTCCGCAGGCACCAAAAACAAAAACATAGATTGCGAGAATCAAGGGCGAGTTTCCAATCTGATTCCGCGAGATTCAACGGGCCGGGTGGCCCGTCCTTTATACTCCGCCTGACTGTCAGCAAAGCACGGAATTACGTACTCCTCCACCGCCTCATCACGGGGTTATGGTTTTGCACTTAGGGTGCCCCGTCCTTGACGCTCTTCAAGGGCGCGGGTTTTGGTTTCGACTTGCTATGCCTAAAGGATCGCCTCAGGGACTGGTCCTCGAGCAGTTTCTCATTTCATGCGAAGAAAGAACTGGGCTTGATTCGCATCGATTCCATGCGCTGCGGTTAAGCCGAAGAGCAACACAAAAACCCCGCCCTTCAAACGTCGAAGGACGGGGCACCCCAATTTCAACTTCAAAAGCCGGGCCACCCGCCCCTAGTCAAAACCCCAACCCTCTAAAAACGAGGGGGTCGGGCACCATGAAATTCAAAACCGTCTGGAAGGCTATGCCACCCGCCGTCGCGCTAAACGCATGCAAAAGATTACGCCAACAATTAATCCAACGATGGCCCCTAGACCCACTGCGAGAAACATCATTCCCATGGCAAGCATCGCTGGGGCATCCGCAGGATCGTTTGGTCCGTACTTGTGATACGTCAACATTAAGTACCAACCCACGCAAAAACCAACAAAGACTCCCACCCCTGCCCCAACCAGAATACTTGTCAAAAGAATTCGAATATAAGGAAAAATCTTCATTTCCAAATTGTTCCGAATCGTACTCTAAAATGCACCCCTCATGATAGGTGCGGTGAGGTCGTTTTATCGGTATGCGGGATTTCGTGCGAGAGAGCAAAGGCTAGGGCAAAGAGTCGCTGTCCTACTCCCCGCGCACCATATCCGCGCGGCTCTCGCGATTCCGGATCACTCGCGCACGTTTACCTTCGACGAGGATTTCCGCGGCTCGCGGCCGCGAATTGTAGTTCGAGGATTGCGCGGTTCCGTAGGCTCCGGCGCCCCACAGGACCAGCACATCGTCCGGCACGACATTCCCGAGCGGCCAATCCTGCAGGAAACGGTCCCCCGACTCGCAGACCGGGCCGACGATATCGGCGCGCGTTCGCGTTCCGGAGGCGCGCTGGGCGCGAGTGATCGGGTGCGTCGCATCGTAGAGCGCGGGCCGCATGAAATCATTCATCGCAGCGTCCACGATTACGAAATTTTTCCCGCGATTGTGCTTGGTGTAGAGAACGCGCATCAGGAGAACGCCGGCGGGGCCGACGAGCGAGCGCCCCGGTTCGATCAGCACGTGGCAGCCGAGCGGACGAAGGACCTTCACGAGTCCCGCCACCCAGGCGGCTTTGTCCGGAGGCTGCTCCGAGGTGTAGCGAATTCCCAGGCCGCCGCCGCAATCGACGTACTTCAGCGCGATGCCCGAGCGAGCCAGTTCGCGCACAAAGCCGGCGACGCGCGTGAGCGCGCGGCGGTGCGGGGCGAGCGAAACGATTTGCGAGCCGATATGCGCGCTGATTCCCTGCCAGTCAATCCAGCGCGAATCGCGATGCTGGATGTACAGCCCGCGCGCGGTTTCCCAGTCGATCCCGAATTTGTGCCGGTGATGCCCGGTGGAAATGTGCGGGTGTCCGCCGGCAATCACGTCCGGATTCACGCGGATGGACGCGGCCGCGCGCACGCGCAGGCGCGAAGCCTCCGAAGCCAGCAGATCGAGCTCCGCGGCGGACTCCACGTTGAACAGTAGAATTCGCGCGCGCAGCCCTTCGCGGATTTCCTCGCGCGATTTTCCGACGCCGGAAAAAACGATGCGGTTTCCCTTCACGCCGATCCGCTGCAGGCGGTAAAGCTCTCCCCCGGAAACAATATCGAAGCCGCTGCCGAGGCCGGCGAAGATGCGCAGAATCCCCAGATTGGAATTGGCTTTGATCGCGTAGCAAATCGTGTGCGGCAGATTGCCAAACGCGGAATCCATGCGGCGATAGGCTTGCTCGATGCTGGCGCGGCTGTACAGGTAGGCCGGCGTTCCGAACCGGCGGGCGGCGCCGGCCACGGAAACGCCTTCGCAAAATAATTGCGAGCCGCGGTAGGAAAAGCCGGGCGTGTAGCTCGCGGGATCGGCAAGCTGGTTGGCCCGCGGGGCGGGCCGCGACGCGCGCGGATGGGAAGTGGCGGCGCTCAATTGACTTTCATCACCACCAGCGTGCGGTCGTCGGTGATGGCGCCCCCTTGCGTGAATTCCTCGACCGCTTCGAGCAACCGGTCGGCAAGCTCGCTGGAGTTCAAGTGCGAATTGGCCGCGAGCAGGTCGGCAATGCGGTTGGTGCCGAAGAATTTTCCTTCGCGGTTGGCCGCTTCGGTCAAACCATCGGAGAAAAACAGCAGGATGTCGCCGGGCTTCAGGCGCACGCTCCATTCCTCGTAGGTCGCGTCGTCGAAAATGCCGATGGGAAATCCGGAGAGCTTGACTGTTTCGACGTGGCCGTCCTTCCAGAGCAGCGGCTGTGTCTGGCCGGCGTTCGCGACGCGAAGCATGTGGCGGCCTTTTTGCCAGGTGGCGAAACAAATAGTCATGTAGCGGCCGTCCACGCGGCGGTCGCACACCAGTTGATTGAGCTGGCGAAGAAGTTCCGCAGGCTGCAGCTTGTGCGGAGAAAGGCTGCGCAGGATGCCGGTGGCCACGGCGCCGTACAAAGCGGCCGCGCTTCCCTTCCCGCTGACGTCACCCAGGGCGATACCCAATTGCTGCGAGCCGTAGGTCAGAAAATCATACAAATCGCCGCAGACCTCGCGCGCGGAATGAATTCGCGCCGTGATGTCCAGGCCGTAATCGGCGCTGGGCACTGGCCGCAAGAGCGCGGTCTGCAAACGCTGCGCGGCAGTCAGTTCGCGCTCCATGCGCGCTTCGTCCTTGGATAATTTTTCGTACAGCCGCGCATTTTCCAGGGAAACCGCGAGGTGTGCCGCCAGAATCATCAGCGTCTGTTCGTGGTCCTCGGTAAAATAATTGACCTGCGGGCTTTCCAGATCGAGAACCCCGACGACGCGGCCCTGGTGAATCATGGGAATCGCCAGTTCGGACCGCGTTTCAGGATTGACCGCGATGTATCGCGCATCGAGCGTCACGTCCGGCACGCGCACCGGAAGTTCGGTGGCGATGGCCGCCCCCACGATGCCTTCATTCGCGCTGACGCGCAGTTTTCCCTGGGCGCTCTGGCCGTATTTCACGTCCAGGCGGTGGCGGTAAACATTCGCTCCCTCGTCGTACAGCAGGATTCCGAGGATCTGATAATTAATCACGCGCTTGACAAGTTCCGCGGCGCGGCGCAGCAGTTCCTCCACTGCCAGAATCGAATTGGCCTCGCGGCCCACTTCGTTCAGAACCAGTAGCGTGTCCGCCTGGCTGCGCACGCGCTCAAAGAGCCGCGCGTTTTCGATGGCGATGGCCAGACGGCTGGCCATCAGGGTCAAAACGCTTTGCTGGTCGCGCGTGAAGTAATCGACCTGCGTGCTCTGAATATCGAGGACGCCGATGGCTTGCCCCTTGACCATGAGCGGGACCACCATCTCCGAGCGCACCGAATCGATGATGTTGATGTAGCGCGGATCTTCGCGCACGTCCGGCACGCGCACGGCGCGGCCCGTCGCCGCCGCCGTTCCGGTGATTCCGTTGCCGATCGGGATGACCCAGTCCTTGCCGGCTTCGTCGCCGTAGCCGATGGTGAAGCGGTGGTAGAGGCGGTGCATCGATTCATCCACCAGCAAAACGCTGAAGATCTCGAAGTCCACCAGGCGCTTCACGAGCGCCGCGGTTTTCCGCAGCACTTCGTCGAGATCCAGCGAGGAATTGATTTCCTCACCGATTTCGACCAGCGTCGCGAGAACTTCCGCGGGGACATTCAGCGGCGATGGAGTTTGCACCGGGTCCATAAATTAATTTTGGATGCGCCGAGCGAACGGCACGATCAGGAACGCAACGCGATTCCCCAAGAGCCAATTAGTATAGCAGGTGAGGATTATGCTCCTGTGAAAAATAGGTGAATTGGGCGGAGAAGTAGCGGGCATTTCGTGTAGCGCCCGCCGTCAGGCGAGCATCCTGGGCGTGGCCGTGATGCCCGCCTGAAGGCGGGCGCTACAAATCTAATATGTCGACGCTTGGCGGGCGGAAGTTGGCGATTGAGCGCTCGCCGAACCGGCAGCCTGTTCCATGATTTTCACGCTGGCGCTGGCGCCGATCCGGGTTGCACCGGCGCAGACCATTTTTTTCAAATCGTCCAGCGTGCGCACACCGCCCGAGGCTTTTACGCCGATGTCGGTGCCAACTACCGCTCGCATCAATGCCACGTCTTCGGCGGTGGCGCCGCCGGTGCTGAAGCCGGTGGAAGTCTTGACGAAATCCGCGCCGGCCCTTTTGCTGGCCAGCGACGCGCGCACTTTTTCCTCCACCGTGAGCAGCGAAGTTTCAAAGATTACCTTGCAGATCGCCCCGCCCCGGTGCGCCACTTCGACGACACCGCGGATGTCCGACTCCACTACATCGTCCAGCCCGGATTTCAGCGCGCCGATGTTCAGAACCATGTCCACTTCCTGCGCGCCCAGCTTGATGGCCTCTTCGGCTTCGTACATTTTTACCCGCGGAAGCGTGGCGCCCAGCGGAAATCCGATTACCGTGCAGACTTTCACTTTGGAGCCGCGCACGAGTTCCGCGGCCAGCGGCACGTTCCAAGGATTGATGCAGACAGACGCGAACCCAAAACGCACCGCTTCCTGGCACAGTTTGCGAATTTCATCGCGCGAGGCGTCCGGCTTGAGGAGGGTGTGGTCGATCAGTCCGGCGAAACCGGCTTCCAGCGTAACGACCGACGGTCCGCAGGAAATGCGGTCAGCGCCGGCCTCGACCACGGCGCGCGTTTTTCTGGCGCACTTCTCGGCGCAGTTCAAGTCGCAGTCCGGGCAGATTTCGTCGTCGCCTAGGACGCCACCCGGCACCGCGGGGCCGCCGAGATAACGCACTACTTCCTCGGTGACAATGCGAACGACCTGCTCGAGTTCGGTGGAATCCACTCTTGCCGCCCTGTTTCCGTTTCACTATTTCCAAGCGCGCGAAAACACTTGGATTACTTTTTGCCCGAACGTTCCTCGATGCCGCGAATCTTGTCCACGCGGCGCTGGTGGCGGCCGCCCGCGAAGGGCGTGGAGAGCCACAACGCGACGATTTCGCGCGCCGCTTCCGGCGCCAGCAGCTTTGCGCCCAGCGTCAGCACATTCGCGTCGTTGTGCTCGCGGCTATTACGCGCCGTCGCGCGATCATAGCATAGCGCCGCGCGCACTCCCGGCACCTTGTTGGCGGCGATGGAGCTGCCGATGCCGGCGCTGTCAATTACGATGCCGAGCCACGCGCGGCTTTGCGCCACCGCGTTGCCCACTGCTTCGGCGAAGTCCGGATAGTCCACCGCCTCGGTGCCGTTCGTGCCAAGATCGAGCGCGTGGTATCCCCAGTCGCGAAGATAGTCTTTCAGCTGCTCTTTGAGCTCGAATCCACCATGATCCGCGCCAATGGCAACGACGCGCGCGGATTTTTCGCCCGCGCCTTCGACATCGCCGGCGGCGAAAGATGATTTCTGAGCGCCTGAAGGCACCACGCGAAACGTGATTCCGCGCCGCTCGGCTTCTTCGCGCGCCAGCAGCGTGATTAGCGTGTCATCCGTGATGGCCAGTTCGCCATTCTGCGGAACACGTTCCAAATCCGCGAGTGTGATCAGAGGTTTCATGCGTGGCGGGCCTGGTAAGGCGGCGACTGCGGTACTCGGTCTACGACGGCGGCAACGAAAGCACGCATACGTCCTTGAGGTTGCGATAGCGCTCCGCGTAGTCCAGCCCGTATCCGACGACGAATTCGTTGGGAATCTGGAACCCGACGTAATCCGCCTTTACGTCTTTCTTGATGCGCCGCTCAGGCTTGTCGAGAAGCGCGGCGATCTTCAGCGAATTCGGTTTGCGCTGCTGCAAAACACGCAGCAAATATCCGAGCGTGAGCCCGGTGTCCAAAATATCTTCCACCACGATGACGTTGAGCCCTTCGATGCTGGTGTCCAGATCCTTGTTGAGCCGCACCTGGCCGGACGTCTGGCTGCCGTGCCCGTAGCTGGAGACGGACATGAAATCCATGGAAACTTCCACGCGAACCTGGCGCACCAGATCGGAAAGAAAAATGGCCGCGCCCTTCAGGACTCCGATCAGATGGACGCGCTGGCCCTTGTAGTCCTTGGAGATTTGCGCGCCCATTTCGCGCACGCGCTTCTGGATGGCGCTGCTGCGAAGCAGCACCTTCAAGTGTTCCTGGCCATGACCGTGCACTGAAATCCCCTCCGCCCGGGAGCGGTTACTCTAGCGCACGAAGCAGGAAAGCTCAAGAAGCGGCGGGAACAGAAGCTGAATCGATCTCGGGGCGCCGGCCAATTTCGACCGGCGGCAATTCTCAGCGCTGAATCCGTTTGAAATGCCAGTTCTCGCGCGAAAGCAGCTTCTCGTATTGAACATCGCCAATTTCCTGGAAGCCCACCGATCGCGTGAGCCGCAACGCGGCTTCATTGGACGGGAGCGTGCCCCCGTAGAATCTGCGAATACCCCGACTGCGCAAAATTTCAAACATTCGTTGGCGCAACTGCCCGCCCAGACCGGATCTGCGAAATTCCTTTCGCACGGCGATGTGCTCGGACCACGCTGCCCCCGATCGCAATTTGACCCGCAGATTGACCAGTTGCATGGAGGCCTCTTTCAAGTTGACCAAATTGAAGCCCGCAAGCTTCTTTCCTTCCAGCGCCACTAGACAAAGCTGGCCGGAGGCAAGTTTTTGCTTTATCCGGCCGCGCAGCCACTCTGCGATGTCTTCCACCTGCGCAATCAGTTCGGTGTCTTGAGGCGTCAGAATCTGGAACGTGAAGCCCTGGCCGCCAACGGTATCCATTGCCCGAGTGGTGTCGAGGCGAATTCTGTAGATCCGGTAAACCTGGCGAAAGTAGATTCCACGAACGAGGTGGGCCAGAATCTTTTGCAGGGTGATGCGCCATCCGTAGTCGCGCAGATTCCGCAATACCTTCTGAGCCAAATCTCTGCTCCGGGGCGTGGACAGATCGTGCAGCGGTCCGGCGAACACCCTCCCCTGCGACAGACTTCGTCCTGATCTTTCGATTTCCTGCATCGAACTTGATCGCCTCCGACAGCTGTGTATTACTATTCGACCACCAAAAGCGGCCTTCGATATAGTTTTAATAATACGGGACAGTCTTAACAGTCATTCTCATCACCTCAGCAATTTGTGAATCTTTATGAATTCTTTATGCGTGTCGTACGCGTTCCAGATGGAAGGCCAAAGCCTTCCGGCGGCGCCAGGCCACCTCTCGCGGCAATCACGGAGAAGATTGCTTCGCCCGCCTCGCCGTGGCACCCTTGATGGCGTCCATGACCTTGGTGAACGCGAGTTGGAAAAATCAGAGCGTGGTCGTAACGGGTGGCGCGGGATTTATCGGCAGCGTGCTGGCCTGGGAACTGAACCGCCGCGGCTGCTCGCGGCTGTGGATCGCGGATTTTCCGGCCGAAGGCGACAAGCTCTCCAACCTCAACGGGGTTCGTTACACCGAAATGATCGAGCCCGCCGACCTCTTGAAGCGCCTGTCGAGCGGGACGATTCCTGACATCGACTGCATTTTTCACATGGGCGCCTGTTCCTCCACCACGGAAACCAACGAAGCGTACCTGCGCGAGAATAATTATGAGTACTCTCGACGCCTGGCGGAGTGGGCGCTGGGCGCCGGCGTGCGTTTTGTCTACGCCTCCTCTGCGGCGACGTACGGCGACGGCAGCGCGGGAATGGACGACTCCGATCCACGCCAACTGGACCGGCTGCGGCCGCTGAATCTCTACGGGCAATCAAAACATTGGATGGACCTGCACGCCTGGCGCGAGGGATGGCTCGACCGCATCGTGGGACTGAAATATTTCAATGTGTTTGGCCCCAACGAAAATCACAAAGGCGACATGCGCAGCCTGGTGTGCAAGAGCTTTGCCGAAGTAAGGAAGACCGGGATCATTCGCCTGTTCAAAAGCTATCGACCGGAATACGGCGACGGCGAGCAGCGGCGCGATTTTCTATACGTGAAGGATGCCGTGGCCATGACTCTGCACCTGGCCGTGAATTCGGCCGCCAACGGCATTTTCAATATCGGCTCGGGAGAAGCGCGCACCTGGAATGATCTGGCCCGCGCCGTCTTCACCGCGCTTGGCCGCGAGCCGCGCATTGAATATATCGACATGCCGGAATCGATTCGCGAGAAATACCAGTATTTTACGCAAGCCGAGATTGGGAAACTGCGTGCCACGGGATTCGGCCAGCCGATCATGTCCCTCGAAGACGCTGTGCGGGATTACGTGGCGAACTATCTGGCGCCGGGGCGAACGATCGGCGCTTCGATTTAAGTGGCACAGACATCAGTCTGTGGGGTTCCTCAACACCAGCAAGAAATTACACCGGGTGAAGACTCTGCTGCGACATCTCCAGGCCAAACAGGCCAGCGGCTAAAGCCGTCGCGATTCCAGGTACTTTACGGCACGGCTGAAAGCCGTGCCCTACAAAGATTGCTGATGCCACACGGACTCTGAAGCCTGCGCTACGCCAGAGTCTGTAGTACACTAGAGTCTGTGCTCGCGCCAGAGTCAGCGTCGCTTTAGTGTCACTGGAATTCCGTTCCGGGGGCGCAGCGTAACCGTCGGCTGCGTTTTCACGTTCAGGCCTGTAGCCACCTGAATCTGGAATTGCTGCGCGATCGTGGCCAGCAGCAGCACCGCTTCCATCATGGCGAATCCCGCGCCGATGCATACCCTCGGGCCTCCACCAAACGGGAAATACGCAAAACGCGGCAAGGAAACGCTGCGGGGATCGCCGGCCCTCCAGCGGTCCGGATCGAACCGCTCGGGCTCCGGAAAATAGCGCGGATCGCGATGCATGATGAGTTGCGAGATCAGCATGTTGGTGTTCGCCGGAATGTCGTATTCGCCCAGGCGGAACGGCGCGAGCGCGCGCCGCCCGATCACCCACACCGGCGGGTACAGGCGCATCGATTCGCGCAGCACGGTATCCGTGTAGACCAGCCGGGGCAGATCGGCAGGCGTCGGCGTGCGGCCAGCGAGCACGCGCCCCAGTTCCTCGAGAAGTTTCTGCTCCGCGTGCGGATTTTGCCCAATCAGGTACCACGTCCAGGAAAGTACATTTGCGGTGGTCTCATGCCCGGCGAGAAACAAGGTCATGATTTCGTCGTGGAGCTGGCGGTCGGTCATGCCGACTCCGTGGTCGTCACGAGCCTGCAGGAAAACACTCAACAAATCGCCGGACATCTGCCCGCTGGCGCGGCGCTGCTCGATGATTCCGTAGATCACTTTGTCCAGGCGGCCGACGGCCCGTTGCAAAAGCCCTGAAGTCGGAAGAGGAACCCACACCGGCAGCAGCAAAGCCATCCCAGCCTGTCGCAGAAATTTTCCCATCAGCACGGTCAGCGCCGCGTCGACGTCTTCCGCTTCGTGCGAAACATCCGCGTCAAACAGCGTCTTGGCGACGATGCCCAGCGTGAGGCGCATCATGGCTTCGTGAATGTCGAGCTGCTGCCCGTCGTTCCACGCGGCCAGCATGCGCTCGGTATAGCTCACCATGGTGGACGCGTAGGCGCCGATACGCTCTTGATAAAACGCCGGCTGGATGAGCTTGCGCTGGCGCTTCCAGAATTCGCCTTCGCTGGTGAGCAGGCCGTTGCCCAGCACGCGGCGCATGGCGCGGTAGTCCTTCGACTTCACGAAATTATTGTTTTGCGTGACCAGGATCGATTCGATGTACTCCGGCCGGTTCACGTAGCACGCCGGCGTTCCCAGGAAACGCAAAAATACCAGGTCGCCGTACTCGCGCGCGCACTTGGTGAGGTAGCTGATGCTATCGCCGCGCGGCTCAAACACGTTGCCGACGAGCGGATAACCCTTGGGACCAGGAGGGAGTTTCAACGTGAACGACTTCCCTTTCCAATTCGCGGCGCCGAGAAAAGTATAACATCGCGATCCGGGTAACACAGGCACTCTGCCTGTGCGGGTTTGTGAGCTGAAACGCCCGGGTGGTGTGAGCGATTGGAGTGGTTGTGCGTTGTAAGCAAATACATGAATGACTGTTTGATTGAGGCGACTTCAGTCTGGCCATCGAGCCGAGCCTTACTGGAAGCCTACAAAAGCGCACAGGCAGAGTGCCTGTGCTACTTACTTACTCGACCCAATCGGCAATAAAAATATTGGTCTCGTGCGGGGATTTGCCGTTTCGGTTGGAGGCCCAGACCAGGCGCTTGCCGTCGGACGTGAACATCGGGAAAGCGTCAAAGTCCGGATGATACGTGATCTGCTCGAGGCCGGTGCCGTCCACGTTGATCGCGTAAAGGTCAAAGCCGCTGGGATCTTTCTGGTTGGCCAGGTTGGAGGCAAAAATAATGCGCTTGCCGCCGGGGAAAAAATACGGCGCGAAATTCGCCGCGCCGTTATGCGTGACCTGGCGCTTGTGATTGCCGTCCGCGTCCATCACCCAGATTTCCAGATTGCCCGGGCGAATCAGCCCACGCGAGAGCAGGTCTTTATAGTCGGCGATCTGCTCGGGAGTTTTCGGCTGCTCCGAGCGGTAGACAATTTTCTTGCCGTCGTCGGAAAAAAAGGCCCCGCCGTCATAGCCCAATTCGTGGGTGAGCTGGCGTACATCGCTGCCGTCCGCGTTCATCGTGTAAATGTCCAGATCGCCGTTGCGGGTAGAGGTGAAGACAATTTTCTTGCCGTCGCGGCTGATGGTGGACTCCGCGTTGTAGCTGCCGGGAGCATGCGAGAGCAGTTGCAGGTCGCTGCCGTCGGGCTTCGACGTGTAGATCTGGTAGGAACTGTAAATTGGCCAAACGTAACCGTGGGAATAGTCAGGCCGCGGCGGGCAGGCGGCGCTCGCCTCATGGGTCGAGGAAAATAAGATACGATCGCGCTTCGGAAAGAAGTAACCGCAGGTGGTGCGCCCCTTGCCCGTGCTCACCAGCTTCGGTGTGGCGCGTTCGACGCCTGGTGGATCAACCGGCATCGTGTACATCTGATCGCAGGGAACGCCTTCGCCCGAGTGCATGAAGATCAGAGATTTGTCATCGGCGGAAAAATAGGCCTCGGCGTTGGTGCCGCCGAAAGTCAGCTGGCGCACGTTGGCCAGGTGCTTTTCACCGGGAACCGTCAGCGAATCTGCATTTGGTTTGGAGGAACTAGGCGCCTGCGAATAGGCGAGCGAAAAGGCCGAGACGCTGATCAGCAGAAGGAACAGCGCGGGGCGAGCGATTCGCGTTTTCGGCATCGTTGATCGGTCCTGTCTACTTTCGCTGCTCATTTCCGCTGTTCCAGCGTTACGGACGCTTTCACCGGTTTGCCGTCGCGCAGTACCTGCACGTCCACCACGTCGCCCACCTTGCTGCGCCGCAGGGCGTCCGTGAAGTCATACAAATTGTGAATGGGCATCTCGCCAAACTGGACGAGTACGTCGCCGGCACGGAAACCGGCCGTAGCCGCGGGCGATCCCGGGCGCACATCAGAAAACTTCACGCCATTTTCTTCCTGGCCAAAATCAGGAATCGAACCGAAATACGGTCCATACCCTCCGCCGCCCCCGCTGGCTGCCTGGCCGTGGGGCTGGTCTTCCTTCACGCTGACGAACGCTACCCGTTCGTTTGAGGAATCGATCTTCAGGGCTACGTCACCGATAAAATCCAGCAGTTTGGCCGCATCGGGTGCGTCGATTTTGTCCCACGTGTCGGAAGGCTTGTGGTAATCCGAGTGCAAGCCGGAGAAAAAGAAAAGCACCGGAATTTTACGGCCCACGAACGAAGTATGATCGCTCGCCGCGTAGCCGCTGGCGGAATACTCAAAGTGAAACGGAAATTTGTCCTTTTCTCCGTCGAGCAGTTCCTTGAAAGTTGCTCCCGTTCCCGTGCCGCCGATAAAAATTTTTTCGTCCTTGATCCGGCCGATCATGTCCATGTTGATCATGGCCACGGCCTTGTCCAGGGGCAGCGTCGGCTCCTTCACCCACTCCGCGGAACCCAGAAGGCCAAGTTCTTCGCCCGCGAAGTCGGCAAACAAAATGCCGCGCTGCAGCTGGCCCTTGCGCGGCGCCAGCATTCGCGCAAGTTCCAGAACGCCGGCGGTCCCGGAAGCATTATCGTCCGCGCCGGGATGGATCTGCCCGATCTGCGATGGCGCCAGCGAATCGACATTGCCGTAGCCCAGATGATCGTAGTGCGCGCCAATGATGATGTATTCATCGGTCTTGCCGGGAAGATACGCCAGCACGTTGTTCACGGTCGCGCGGGTCTTCTCGACATTCACGTTGAGCGAAACTTGCAGCTTTTCCGGAAATGAGAATGACGCGGGCGCCGACGACGTATTGATCTGGCTCTGAACTTCCGCAAGCGATTTTCCGGCCGCCGCGAACCAAGCGTTGGTCGCGTCATTTTTCGCCTGCACAATCACGACGCCGGCGTTTTCCGGCCCATTCACGCTGCCGAATTTCGTGAGCTGATCGTCTTCGTTGTCGCCCAATTTCCCATTTACCAGGATCACTGCTTTCGCGCCGTGATTCCTGGCGTTGATGGCCTTGGTAATCAATTGCGAATGCTGCGTGAAACCGGCATTCCCGCTCTTCGCGGCGAAACCGGACGGCTCGTAGCGCAGCAACAGGACAATTTTATCTTTGACGTCCAGATGCGCGTAATCGTCATATCCGAATTCAGGAGCCGTCGCACCGTAACCGGCGAAGACGACCGGCCCGGCAGCCGCCGCGGAGGCTGAAAAGCTGAACGGAACGAAATCCTGATTGAGCTTCAGGGTCTCCTTCGATTTGCCGTCCGCCACTTCCAGACGATTTCCGTCCTTCAATTTTGCGCCGGTAATGACCGTGAAAGGCTGGAAGTAGGATTTGGAGCCCGCGGGTTGAAGTCCGAGGGTTTTGTAGCGCTGCTCGATCAAGTCCGCCGCGCGCTCGATCCCTTTGGTCCCCGCGCCGCGGCCCTCCATCGCGGGCGAAGCCAGCGCCTTGACGTCCGCAATGTAGCGATTCGGGTCGGCGGAATTGGCATCCGCTCCAACGCGCAGCGCGCAGAACGCCAGGACCAACGCGGCGGCATACAAACGCAGAGGACGAGCTGTGCGGGATGTATCCGAGCGATTCATGCGGTTGCGATTAGAGAAGAACATCGACCTTCAGAATCGTATGCCGTGGCGGAAAACGTGTCAAATTGACTGGGGCGGCGGTGGCAACTCGCGCAGGGCCAAACTCAAAATCCAACTTTCAAGCGGGCGCCCACGCTGGCTTGCGGCGCAACCGCCGTTCCCGAGAAAAGGCTGGCGAAATTAATCACGTTGACTTTGTTGGTCAGATTATGGCCTTCGATCTCCAAGGAAACTTCTTTTCCCTCTCGATGAAACAACGTCGCGCCGGCGGCCACGTTCAGCGAAAAATTCGGGCGCACGCGACCCAGGTCGAAATTCACTTCCTTCAAAATCGCAGGCCCGTATTGCTGCAGCAGGAAATCGATTTCGCCGGGATCCGGCGGCCCGCCCAAATCCGCTGGCAATCCGCTGCCGTAATCCGCGGACGTCGCGAACCACAGCCGCTCCATGGCCTGAAAGCGCACGTTCGCCCGCAATGTATTGCGCTGGTCCTGCGACACCGGGAACTTGCTGGTGTCGGAAATTCCCTCGGTATCGCTACCCAAAAACAATCCGCCGGTGATGGGTCCCTGGCCGGTGCCCGTCTGATTCGAGTAGCTCAGCACGCCGGAAAATCGGCCCCAACGCGGAACGGCAATTTGGATTTCCTCGCCGGAAATCACCGCCGACAAAAACGCGATGGGAAAACTGACGCCGGTATCGAACAGCACATCGTCGTCGGAATAATTCCTGAAATCGCGCCGGAAAACATTTCCATCGATTCGCAGCTTTCCTGCAAAGGATTTTGTGAATCCCACTTCGTAGTAGTTCGCGCGGGCCGGCTCGACCGGCAGCCGAACCACCAGGCTGCTGACCGAGTTCAGTTGCGGCGAGCTCGCCAGCAGCAGGTTTTCCATGGCCGGCGTCTGGAAAACGCGATCGTAGGACGCGTGAACCAGCAGGTTGAGCGGGGAAATGAATCGGGAAACCGCGACGCGCGGGCTCCATGCCGATTCATTCACCACAAACCCGTAGTGATCGAACCGCAATCCAGCGCTGATGTTCCATTTGCCAAGGCGGATCTGGTCCTGCACGTAGGCGGACGGCTCGATGTCCCAGCGGTGATCCGAAAATGGCGGCGCAAGCGTCAAGGCCGTGCCGGCGTCAAATTGCGTCGGATCGGTGATCTGATACTGGAGGTTTTCATTCACCGAACTGAAAATTCCATCCAGCCCGATCTTCCATTCGTGGCGCCCGTGGTGTCCGGCGAGGTCCGCGCGCGCATAGCCCTCGCGATAGCCGCGGTCCTGCGAGACGATGACCGGCGTTGAATCGGGATTGGAATTTAAAAGGGCGTAGACGTCGCGGACGCTTCCCGCAACGCTCAAAAGAATGTCCGGCGAGAAGGCATGCGAGTACTGTACCCGGCCGGATGTTTCCTTCTGTTTGGAATCCTGGCGCTGCCCCGCTTCCTGCTGCACCAGTTCGTTGGGCACCTCATAGCGAACCGCGTGCTGCACGAAGGTAAAAAATAGCCGATCGCCGTTCGAGAAATCCCGTTCGTACGACGATGAAAATCCGCCGGCGTTGCCGATGTTTGTGTAATTCTGAAGAACGGGCGGGTCGAGATACCGGTCGGTGTGAAATCCGTTTCCGGTGATGGAAAACCGGTTCTCTCCGCTGGAATAAGAGAGCGCGCCGTCCCCTGAGGCTGAAGAAAAACTTCCGCCCTCAGCCGTGAATTCTCCATGCAGGCCCGAAGGATTGTTTTTGGGGGACGTCACTTCCACGACACCACCCAACTTGCGGCCATATTCGGCCGGAAATCCGGAGGTCATCACCCGCATGGATTCAACTTCATTCGATTCGATCGGGGGCGCATATCCCAGGGAGCGGTTTTCGGTCAGCGGCAGTCCATCCATCACGAACTGGACGTCGTACTCCGAGCCGCGTGGGTGCAACACGCCGTTCGATTCATACAGCCACCCGGGCTGATTATTCACTACATCCAGGGTTCCGCGCCCCGGCCGCGAAGACATCTCTTCGCCAATGGTTTGCGCGCCAATGGTGTAGACCGCATTAGTCCGCGACGGGTCGATCAGTGTCGCTGTCTCGCTGACCTGCATCTGGGTTTCGACGGGCTTCAATCCCAGCGTCAGCGCCAGATGCTGCGGCACCATCGAGCGGATCTCCACCATTTGAACTGTGGGAACAAATCCAGACCGCGACAAGCTCAAGCGGTAGACGCCAAACGCCAGATCCTGCGCGGCATAACGGCCGTCATCGCCTACCGTAAAGTTCAGGTGAAATTGGTTTACTTCGCTGACGAGTTCGCCGGATGCGCTCAGCACCGCACCCTGTGGATCATGCACTTCGATCTGCAACTCGCCGCGGTCCCGCTGCGCGGCGGCAGGCGAGATGCAAAGCCCGATACATCCCAGCAATCCGACGATTTGAAGGAACCGCGCCATTGGGACTTAACTGCCCGGACGGGATCGGCCCGTTTCACG
>Ga0209168_10000408_pt1 | contig 43285 bp, 46 predicted proteins | sample Coa_R1_FD_187156 | JGI IMG/M metagenome (GOLD analysis project Ga0209168, IMG submission 187156) | Surface soil microbial communities from Centralia Pennsylvania, which are recovering from an underground coalmine fire - Coalmine... | ecosystem: Environmental > Terrestrial > Soil > Unclassified ...
GGCGCCGGGGCGCTGATCGGCGCTGCGATCGTCCTCTTCGAGTGGAAGCTTCGCACCGTCAGCCTGAAGCGCCTGATCGGCGCTGCGATCGGGAGCATTCTCGGAATCTGCGGGGCTTATCTTTTTGCCCTGGTGATTCGCAGCAGCGTTCCCCCGGGACACATGCAGAGCTTCCTGCAGATTCTGGTCATGCTTCTGATGGCCTACGTCGGCCTAATCGTCGGCGCGAACAAAGGAGACCTGCTCAATCTGGCGGCCCTAGGGGGAATCTTCGGTGGCGAAAAGCAGGGCAAAAAGAGCTACAAGATTCTTGATACCAGCGTCATCATCGACGGCCGTATCGCCGATATTGCTGAGACCGGCTTCCTGGATGGCGTGATCGTGACCCCGCAATTTGTCCTGCGGGAGTTGCAACTGGTGGCTGATTCGGCCGATTCGCTCAAGCGAAACCGCGGCCGCAGGGGCCTCGATATCCTGCAGCGCCTGCAGAAAGTGGCCACGTTGCAGATTCAGATCGTGGAAGACGATTTCCCCGCGGTCCGGGAAGTCGATTTGAAGCTGATCGAGCTCGCCAAGGTGTACGAAGGCAAGATCATCACCAACGACTTCAACCTGAACAAGGTCGCCCAGTTGCAGGGAGTGGAAGTCCTGAATATCAATGAACTGGCCAACTCCCTGAAGCCCATCGTGCTTCCTGGCGAGACGATGCGCGTGTTCATCCTGAAAGAAGGCAAAGAATACAACCAGGGCGTCGCCTATTTGGATGATGGCACCATGGTGGTCGTCGACAACGCGCGAAAGATGATTGGCAAAACCATCGACGTCTCGGTCACCTCGGTGTTGCAGACCACAGCCGGGAAAATGATCTTCGGTAAGTGGGACGAACGCGCCGCCTATTCTCGCCAACCGGTCCCTGTCTCGCCGAGTTCACCAACAGTGCCGGTTGTTTCCACCGGAACGACCCCGGTCGCCACTCCGATCGTCGTCGAGACGAAAACGACACCCTAGCGGTTGCGATCGTTTACTCGTGCGCGCAGACTCTTCGGACTTCTGCGCGCGCACTGCGTGCTCCGCGGTGGTCCCGTATTTGGACTTCCGGCCTTCACACTCGTATACTGACAAACCGCTATGAAGGTATTCGTGATCATCCCAGCCGCAGGGCTGGGAACCCGCATGGCTCACGTCCCTGCCGCCAAAGATGCGAAGGACAAGAAGCCTCATCCCTCAAAGCAGTTCACCGATCTGGCGGGTACGCCGATTCTTATACACACCCTGCGCAAGTTCGCGGCTCTGGAACCGGTGAGCGAAATCTGGGTTGCTTTACGCGAAAACGAAATCGAAGGCTTTCGCGAGCGGCTTGAGAAAGAAGCAAGGGACGTACTCGATAAGAAAATCGAGTTCGTGGTTGGCGGCGAGCATCGCCAACAATCTGTAGAACATGCTTTGAACGCGATCACCGCCGCTCCGGACGACATCGTGCTGGTGCACGATGCGGTGCGTCCGCTGGTGACCGCAGAAATTATTAACGACGTTATTGAAGCCGCAAAGAAGTATGGTGCAGCCATCGCCGGGCTTCCAGCCGTGGACACGGTTAAACAAGTTGAGCGGACATCGGAAGGCGCCATCATCAAAGCGACGATTCCTCGCGCGAGTGTGGTTCTGGCCCAAACACCTCAGGGATTCCGCTATGACGTGATCAAGAAGGTCTTCGACGAAGCCAGCGCGGACGGCTTCATGGGAACAGACGAAGCATCCCTAGCCGAGCGCTCTGGACATGAGGTCGCTGTGGTCATGGGCTCGCCCAAAAATATAAAGATCACCAACCCCGGAGATATGGAGTTGGCGGAGTTCTATCTGAGCAAATGAGTTCACGTTCCTCGATTGCACGGAAGAACACTTGAAACCTGAAACTCGAAACTCGAAACCCTCCATTCGCATTGGCTACGGCTTTGATTCCCATGAGTTCCGGCCCGGCGTTCCGCTGAAGATCGGCGGCATTACGCTGGCGCATGATAAAGGCTTAGGCGGCCATTCCGATGGTGACGTTCTTCTGCACGCCATCACCGATGCTTTGCTGGGAGCGATCGCAGCGCCGGACATCGGCGCCCTGTTTCCGCCGTCGGACCCGAAGTGGAAAGGCGCAGACTCCGTCATCTTTCTGCGCGAAGCCCTCAAGCGCGTTCATGACGCGGGATATCAGATCGCAAACTTAGACTCGAGTTTGATTCTCAGCGCGCCAAAAATTGGTCCGCACTCTTCATCGATTCGAACACGGGTAGCCGAGCTACTCGGCGTGCATATCAACTGCGTGGGATTGAAAGCCAAGACTCCCGAAGGACTGGGAACGGACAATACCGCGATTGCTCACGTCGTGGTCCTGCTGAATACCGCGAAGACTCGAAAGAAAGCCAAACGTAAGAGCAAGAAGTAGTTCCACGCCAACTATTTCGTTGCTGCTTCGATCTTGGCCGCCTCGATCAGGGCGCGAAAGATGGCGCGCGAGTGGTCATCATCATCGACCGAACGTTCCGGATGCCACTGCACGGCAAGGACGAAATGATCGGATGAAGTTCCTTCCAACGCCTCGACGATTCCGTCATTCGGACAGCGCGCGACAATGCGCAGACCGTCTCCAATGAAATCGGCAGACTGATGGTGCGATGAGTTCACGGGCATGGACAGGGCGCTTGGCTGTGCATCTTCGGCGACAATCTTTCGCAGCAAGGAATCTCCCGAGATCTCAACCGAATGCGCGACGGCGACTTTCTTGCCTGCCTCATGATTCACTCTGCCGCGAGTCTCTTCCGGCAGGAAATCTGGAATGTGCTGGACGAGTGAGCCCCCGCGAAACACATTCAGGCTCTGCAATCCATAACAGATGCAAAGCACGGGCTTGCGTTGCGCGTAGGCATCTTGGAGCAACAGGAAATCAGCCTCTTCGCGCCGCGTGTCCGCCGCAGCTGTGTGCGGTGAGCGCGCTTGCCGGAACTTCATCGGATCGACGTCTGCTTTACTTCCAGGTAGCAGCACGGCATCACAACTGTGCGCCATCTTCCGGATATCGGTGGGGCTCACGTCAAGCGGAATGCGCAATGCTTGTCCGCCTGCTAACGCAACCGCCCTTTCATACTGCGGAATGGCTCGTTCGCCGTACTCCCGGTCGGTCGAGTGCGGCATTGGGATAGCGATTCGTGGTGGCACGGGATCTAACTCAGCCTCTCGATCGCTGACAGGGTCTTCGTTTGGCGATAATGGCGAATTTCCATTCCCACAGAAATCAGGAGGATGATTCCTCCCGCCACGAGAGCCATGGGCAACGCGACAAGTCGGTATGCAACGCGCATGTCGGGATGAATTCCGCGAATGCCAGCCACAATCACTGTGCCGATGATCGCCAGCAGAAGGCTCACTGCAAATGAGAGCAACGTGCCGATGAAGGTCACGAGCAAGATACGCAGTGGGATCCCGTACCAGCGAGGAGACCGTGTTGCAGAAGATTTTGCCATCAGATCGCCGTCGCGATTTCGTCAGCGCCGTTTGTACAGCACGGCGAATTCGAATCCGCTGTTGGGCGGAAACAACTCCGCCACTTTGCGCAGGCGCTCGGCTAGCGCGGAGGGCGCCAGCAGCGGATAGTCGCGCTCGCGCAAATCGTAGTAGTCGACGTCCAAATAAAGCGAGAGCAGATAGATCGAAATCGTATCGGAAAAGGTCGCTTCGAAATATTCGGTCTTGTAGCGCTCAGCGTCAGGGCCATTTGTCGAGGCAAGTTTGCGGGCTTCCCAGGCATCGAGCGACGTCTCGCCGCGAACGCCAGATTCGACTTGGCTCCATGCGAGCTGGCTGAAGTCGCTGGAAACGCCTGCGCGCTCAACTAGCGCGTGTCCGACATTGATGTAGAACTCGAACGCCACGGAGAACTTGTCATCCATCAAACGCGTCGAGATGAAAACGCACTGCGAATCGCCCAGGTTGAGGTTGCGATGGCAGACAGCGTTATCGCTAAGCGCGATGTCGTAGCGGTCGGCGATGAGCGTGTCCTCTCCTTGACTGACCGTGAGCGGCACAAAGTAGTAGGCCTTGCGCTCAAGCGCGGTAGCGACGCGAGTCGGGACAGCTGCGACCATGCGTTCGAGATCGAACGAATTGACGGCGATCTCGCCGGAGCTGGCGTAACAGATTCCATTGCTGGCTTGAGAAACCGGGGTCTGCCGGACCACATCGGCCGGGCTGCGTGTGATAGCTGGGGCTGCCTGAGACATTCAGCTTATTCTACACAGCCTGCACGGCCGACGGTTTGACGTGCTGTGGTGGATTCGGAATATTTTATCTGCAAAATATTCCAGGGGATGGATTTACGGGGTTCGGCGTCGTAGCAAAGACCTCCCAAAGGAAAACACTTCCGAGCTGCAACGGTGTGGTGCTATCTTCGCGGTTGCCTGCCTCAAACGATGGACCGGATGTGATGGATGAGATGTTTGGAGGGGATCGATGGGCATTGGGCGCTGGCGAGGCGTGTTTCTCTATGTCCACCTGTCGACTGCCCTGATCACGGGAGCGTTCATCACGATTCTAGGGATAACCGGCAGCATCATCGCCTTTGAGCCGGAACTAGACCACCTTTCCCACCCCCACCTCTCGTACGTGTCACCCGGCGGGAAACTACTAACGCTGCAGGAAGTCGGCGATGCCGTTTCCCGAAAATTTAACGGAGAACCGATCGTTTCCTATCTACTTTCGGAATCGCCAAATCTCTCTTTGGAAGTGGTGCTGCCGCGGGGGGTGGTGTATGTGAATCAATACACGGGTGAAGTTCTCGGTGTACGCACCAGAGGGCAAACCGTACTGGGGTTCGCACGAGCACTCCATATTCGTCTTGCCTCCGGGGACGTAGGCAGGACCATCATGCAATGGTCCGGCCCAGCCATGCTCGTTTCCCTCACTTCTGGTCTGTACCTTTGGTGGCCCGGAAAGCGGTTCCGCATCCGCAGAGGTTGGGGGAGTAAAGGATTCTGGTTTAATCTCCATAACTCGATGGGGGTTTTCTCCTTCTTGCCTCTTCTCGTTGTGGCCACGACGGGGACAGTTATTGGCTTCGAGGATCAGGCCGCGAAGCTGCTCAGCAAAATGACTCATCCGGTTGCGGTTCAACGCGAGATTGTTACTCGACGAGAGGTACCGGCAGGCGCACAAATGATCACGGCAGATCAAGCGGTGGCCGTCGCGCTGGCTCAGATGCCAGGCACGATCGCATATCGCGTACAGATGCCACGATACGGCGGCGCATACCGCGTGAATCTTGAGGATCCGCGTCACAACGTGCTGGGCGGACGCAATCTGATTACGGTTGATCAATACACCGGAAGCGTACTCTCATCGACTCGGTGGACTGAGTTGTCCGCGGGCGAGAAGGTTTTGGCTGCCAACGAGGCGATCCACACGGGGGATGTTTTAGGAACGCCCACCAGGATTCTTATGTGGCTCACGAGCATCATCGTTCCGGTGCAGGTTGTCAGCGGGTTGCTGATATGGTGGCACCGGCGGAAAACGCCTGCTGGCGGTTGAAACACTTAAGAGAGCACTATGAAAAAAGTAATTGCTTTTGTCTTGGTCTGCTGCGCTGCGGCAATGGCTGGAGATGTGACCGGCACGTGGACGGGCACATTCAAGGTCAATGGTGGAGATCATACCGTGCCGCAAGTCATCATTCTCAAACAGGCGGGAAACAAGCTGAGTGGGTCCGGCGGCCCTGATGCCGAGGAACAATATCCAATCGAGAACGGGAAGGTGGAGGGCGACCACGTGACATTCGAGCTAACGTCGGGTGAGTGGAGATTCACCTACGACTTGAAATGGGACGGACCGGAAGAAATGCGAGGAGATCTCGGCCTGAAGAGTCTCAACGAGAGCAGAACGGCAAAAATTTCTTTACGCAAGCCAAAGTAACGCGATGTTTGCCAGGGATCAGATGCCGGCGTACCAGGCATAGCCGCCTTCGGCGTTTGCGCCACCCACGCCTTTGCCGAAGCCTTTGAGCGAGTCTGTCAAGGTGAGGCGGGTTATGAATTTGACGCTCTTGTAGCCGAGTTGGCGAGGCACACGCAGGCGGAGCGGGCCACCAAAGCCCACAGGAAGATCTCCGTCATTCATCGCATAAGTCAGCAGGGTCTGGGGATGAAGAGCGTCAGCCATATCGATGCTCTCCCACCAGTCGGGCTCGATGGAGTAGTAAACGACGTAGCGCGCCTGCGGCAGTATCCCGGAGGCGTTCAGTACACCGGCGAGTGGCGTCCCGATCCACTCGGCGACGTACGACCAGCCCTCCTCACAGACGACTTCGGTAATCTGGCTGCGGACAGGAAGGCTTCTGAGATCAGACAGAGAAAGCGACGCGGGTCTGGCGACCATTCCATCGATAGCAAGACGCCAATCTCGAAATCCGCTAGCCTGGTGGCGCTTGAAGGCATCGTTAAAGGGTGCGAGTTCGTTGGCGAAAGGAGTTTTGGAAATCATGCTGCGCGGAAACTCACGGGCGAGTGAGTGCCTTGTCAGTAAGCGCTGCGCGGCGTACGTCAAGGTTTCACCAGGACCGTAGAGTCCACCGCTATCAGGCGGGACCAGTCCATAGCGCTTCGCGAGAGTGGCGGCCACAGCCATGCCCGACACGCCCGCGGCTGCGGCGAGACCTGCGGTGACGAATTTGCGGCGGGAGACCGGGCTCATATGCGCTCCTCTGCTACGGTTTGCCGGATCATCGTGACACTGCTGCTCGTCATTTTTCCGGCAATTACTCCCCCAGTCACCTTTTCGGTGATCAATTTTCCGGAGATCATAGCTCGCATGCGATTCGTGAATCCGGCTAGGACAATCATGGCAACGTGGACAATGAGAAACAGCAGGAGAAATGCGGAGATAAAAAAATGAAGAGTACGTGCGGATTGCCGTCCGCCGAGCGTGTTCACAACCACCGGGAATGCGGCGTTGAACCCGGGTGATAGCGCGAGTCCCGTGCAGATGACAAGAGGAAAGAGGATAAAGATAACGACCAGGTACGCGGCCCGCTGCACTACATTGTAGGAAAAAGCTTCGGATTCCTCGGGCCGCTTGAGTCGAATATGTTTCGCGATCACTCGAAGGAACGCCTGCCATGTCCTATCGCCCGGGGCGGGAAACAGATTGCTCCGGAAGTGGCCGGTCCACAAGCCCCAAATGGCATAGAGGATACCGGTCAGCACCACGGCCCATGCCGCCTCAAAGTGTAGATAACGGCTCCAACCGTTCTCGTCAGGCATAACGTAGTGGTAGCCAGTGGGAACCAGATTCCTCGAAGCTGGGATTGGAATTCTGAATAGCGGAGTGGTCAGATCATTGCCGGTTTCGCCCCAATAGAAACGTGGGTGAGACATCACGATCTCCGCTCCGGTGATCAGCAAAGCAAAGAAGCAGACTGTTGTGATCCAGTGCGTCACGCGAACGAACGCAGCATGCCGAGGGGAGTCCGAATTTCCGAGCGAGACAGCGTCTGGCACGCCGGAAAGCATAGCATGACTTTTCCAGCACTAATGGGCGAATTCTCTTCTCCGCAGCATTCGTAAAATCCAGTATCCCGCTGCGGCGGCGTGCTTGCCGATCGTACGCTGTCAGTTATCGACTTCAGTTCCCGAGTTGTCCGCCGGGCTGGTCGCTCTTGAGGAGGGTCGAGATTTCGGGGTGCTCGGAAGAGTAGCGAACAACGACCATTCGGTCCTTCCAGCCATCAATCTTGGCCTCCGCTTTACGTTCGCTGCGGGCGCCGAGCGGACGGGATCCCGCGAAATACTCTCCATTGACGATGTATGTATAGGTTAGACTCGCGACCCAAGGTTTGAAATAGGAATTCCGTCCGCGATGCACTTGAGCTCCACTGATTCTGCCTTGCACAGATGGCCAGGAATGGGCGTGGCGATATTTGAACCACGTCCAAATGGCTGTAGCTGTGGCGATGACCGGTGCCAGGATTTCCCGCCATAAAGGCAACAGATGCCAAACATTGTGTGGTTTCATGGCCTCCCAGAGTATCGCAGTCGTATCTGCGGGTTCTAAAGAAAGGGCCTGACGCCTTACAATCATTCGTCCATGACCGTAACTGTGCGATCGTTCGCAAAGATCAACTTGGGGCTGCGGATTGGGCCGGCGCGGCCCAACGGATTTCATGAGCTGTTGACCGTCTACCAGACGATCGGCCTGCACGACATCATTCGCGTGAGGGTTATGCGCGGGACGGTCCGAGTTCCTGAGATCGAGATTCGATGCGCGGATCCGCGGGTGCCGCGCGATGAGTCCAATACCTGCTACCGCGTCGTCGAGAAGGCGATGGCGGCTCTTCGGGCCAAGGGACGCGTGATCGTTGATATTGAAAAGCGCCTTCCCGTACAGGGCGGACTGGGCGGAGCTTCGACCAATGCGGTGGCAACGCTCCTGGGGTTGGAGCGAGCTCTGCGAAAGATGCTACCCGCGGCGGAGAGGCTGCGGATCGCGGCGGAGGTTGGATCCGATCTGCCGCTATTTCTGGTTGGCGGGTCGGTCTTGGGCGTAGGACGCGGAGAGCAGGTATATCCGCTTCAAGATTTTCCGGCGACGGCGTGTGTGGTGCTGACTCCAGAGATTGGAGTATCGACTCCGAAGGCCTTCGCGGAGTGGGATCGGTTGTGTGGCGCGAGCGCTCCCGTCCTTGAAAACTTCGCATCGCACAAATTGACGGCTGCTAGCCCGTCCGATAGAATGGTTGAGCTTAGTCATGGCTTGTCGGCGTGGCTGAGCGGGCTGTACTCCAGTGCTCCTTCTGAGTTCGTGGAAAGAGGGGGCCGGGCCGGGAATCCGCTTCTCCGGCTTGACCGGGCTGGGATTGAGAACGACTTTGAACAAGTCGTCTTTCCTGAGTATCCCAAGCTAGGCGAGGCAAAGCGAGCGTTAGTGCGCGCGGGCGCGAAATATGCGTCTCTGTCGGGTTCCGGCTCGACGCTGTACGGGCTGTTCGTCTCAAGGGAGGCAGCGGCATCGGCGGTCAGCAAGCTGCGAAAGGCCGGTTGGGCAGCGCAAGCGACGATGACGCTGACGCGGGCGGCTTATTGGCGGCGGATGTTTGCGGGCTGAGGGCTGCTTTGGGCTTCCAGGACGCCGGGTATAGGTCGGGCTTGGTCGACGCGAATTTTTGATTGTTGATTTTTGATTGTTGAATGAAAATAGAGTCCCCTGATTTGGGGGCAATCAACAATTGACGTCAACAATTTTGGTTACTGGGCCGTCGACTAATGGTAGGTTGAGGCGATTTGCGGGCGTGAGCGAAACGCGAGCCCGCGGCCGAAATCCTGAGCGGGCTTTGCGAAGGATCTCAATCTTCCAGGAGTAGCGGGCCGGAAACACTGGGCCGTCGACTAATGGTAGGTCAAGTGCCTTTGGAGCACTTTGTCTAGGTTCGAATCCTAGCGGCCCAGCCAGAAGATCCGCTGTCAGCTGTTAGCTATCAGTTCTTGGCGTTTGTAGAGCTGATCGAAACAGCTCATCGCTGAAACGCTGAGAGCTGCAAATGAACGGTAAGAACTGAAGGCCAGGAGCCCAGAGACGAACCATGGCTACTTTAGTCACGCCGACCGACAAAGGTGAGAAGGTAGAGAAAAAGAGTCCGCCAGTGACCGATGAGAAGCTGGAACGAAAACAGCGGCCACGAACAGACGACAAGTTCAAGATCTTCAGCGGCACGGCCAACGAGCCACTGGCCGATGAGGTCTGCCACTTTCTCGGGATGCAGCGCGGGCAGGCGCAGGTAACGCGCTTCGCCGACGGCGAGTGCTACGTTCAGATTCAGGAAAACGTACGCGGCGCCGACGTTTTCGTGATGCAACCTACGTGCCGTCCGGTGGACGAGCACCTGATGGAGTTGCTGCTAATGATCGATGCGCTGAAGCGCGCATCGGCGCGGCGCATTACGGCGGTGGTTCCGTACTTCGGTTATGCAAGGCAGGACCGCAAGGACAAGCCGCGTAGCCCGATATCGTCGAAACTGGTGGCTGATTTGCTTACGGCTGCGGGGGCGCACCGGGCATTGATTGTTGATTTGCATACGCCGCAGCTGCAAGGATTTTTTAACATCCCGGTGGACCATTTATTTGCTTCACCGGTGCTGGTAGATCATTTCCGCAAGCTGGCATTGCCGAACTTGACGATTGTTTCACCAGATGCGGGTGGCGTGGAGCGTGCCAGGTTTTTCGCGAAGAAAGTGGACGCGGCGCTGGCAATCGTTGATAAGCGGCGGGTGGAAATGAACGTCGCGGAAGTCATGCACGTGATCGGCGACGTCAACGGACGCACGTGCTTGATCATCGACGACTTGATTGACACGGCGGGAACACTGGTGAAGACGGCTGCGGCTTTAATGGATAACGGAGCAACTGTGGTATATGCATGTGCTTCGCATGCGGTGCTCTCGGGACCGGCAGTCGAGAACATCAAGAACTCGGTGATCAAGGAAGTTGTGGTAACGAACACGATCCCGCTTAACCCCGAGGCCGATGCGGCGCGGACGGAAAAGGGAGGAAAGATTTCGGTCCTCTCCATTGCGGGATTGATTGGCCGGGCGATTCAGGCTAATCACGAAGAGACTTCGGTCAGTAAATTGTTTGTGTAGAAGGCTACGAGCACCGAGTTATGAGCTTTGAGCACCCTGGGTTTGCTCGCGGCTCAGAGCTAACGCTGCAAGCAGAGTGTGAAATGCTCGTGCTGCAATCTCATAAGAAAAAAGTAGATAAGGGATCTAATTATGGCGACTGCATTGGAAACGAACGTACTGGAAGCGCAGACACGAGAGCCGGGCTCGAAGAATCACGCAAAGCGCGTGCGGCGCGACGGAAAGATTCCGGCCGTGGTCTACGGCGCGGGCAAGGACTCGCGGCCGATCACGGTAGATCCGCGGGTAGTGACCCGCATTCTCAACTCGGAGACCGGGCACAACACGATTTTCGATCTGGCTCTGGATGGCGAGAAGACCAAGGCCATGATCGTCGACTGGCAGTATGAGCCGATCAAGGGACGGCTGCTGCACATCGATCTGAAGCGCATCGCGCTGGACAAGGTGCTGCGCGTCAGCGTGCCAATCGAACTGATTGGCGAAGCGGCGGGCGTGAAGCAGGAGGGCGGCATTCTCGAGCAGATGCTCCGCGAGGTCGAAATCGAGTGCTTGCCGGCGGACATTCCGAGCCACATCGATGTCGACGTCAGCCATCTGACATTTGGCAAGGTACTGCGCGTCTCGGATTTGCCGCATTCGGAAAAGATCAAGTTCCTGTCGGATGAGAACCAGCCGGTGGCGCACGTCACGTCGGTGAAGGAAGAAGTGGTCGCAACGCCCGAAGCAGTGGCGGCAGAGGCGGGGGCTACTCCGGCCGAGCCCGAAGTCATCAAGAAGGGCAAGCAGGAGACCGAGGAAGAGGGCGCCGAGGGTACTCCGGAGAAGTCCGAGAAGAAAGAGAAGAAATAGTGCTCGTCTGGGGACGGCCGCCTTCGGCCGTCCGGCCCGCGCACAGCGCGGCCGAATCACGATGCACTTGGTTCGGATGGTGGCGTGAAACTGATCGTTGGTCTCGGAAATCCCGGAATCGAATATCAGTTCACGCCGCATAACCTGGGTTTTCTGGCGATTGATCGCATTGCCGGAAACCTGGGAGTGGAAGTGAGAAACCGGCAGTGCCGGGCTTTGACGGCGCGTACCGTGCTTGCGGATCAGATGGTGCTGCTGGCGAAGCCAGAGACGTTCATGAATTTGAGCGGCATATCGGTGAAGGAGCTGCTGCGGGAGTACGAAGCGAGTCCGGAGTCGGACCTGATCGTAATTCAGGACGAGCTGGATTTTCCGTTGGGCACGTTGCGGATTCATACGCGGCGAAGTTCGGCGGGGCACAACGGCATCGAGTCGATCATCGGTGCGCTGGGCACGCAGGATTTTCTGCGGATCCGGATTGGCGTCGCGCCAGAGCGGAAAGTTGAAGATGGAGCAGCGTACCTGCTGGCTCCGATGCGCAAGGCGGATCTGGCCGTTGTGGACGGGATGCTCGACACGGCCGCCGAAGCAGTGAAGATGATTTTGCGGGAAGGTCCGGCGGCGGCAATGAACCGGTTCAACCGGAAAGAGGCGGACGAATAGGGAAGCGCGCCAAGCGTGCGATTATTGCGCCGCAAAGAACGCGACGCAGCGCGCGGCACGCCCAGATCCTTCGCGAGACAAAAAAAACGGGCCTCGCTCAGGATGACTAGTTTTGAATTTGGAGATAACGAATGAATCGAACTTATGAGCTGATGTTCATCGTCCGGCCAGATATGACGGACGAGGATCTGGACAAACTGATTTCGACATTGCAGTCCGTGGTGCCCCCGTCGGGCGGGACTGTGATTCGCGTCGACAAGATGGGCAAGCGCCGTCTTGCTTACACGGTGCGCCGGTTCCATGACGGCATCTATGTGTTGATGGTGATCGAGGGCGGCGGCCCAGTCATGCACGAACTCGAGCGTCGTCTGCGTGTGACCGAGCCGGTGATCAAATTCCTCACTGTGCGTGTCGACGAGGAGCAGAAGCGACTGGACAAGATCAAGAAGCTGCGCGACGCCAAAAAGAAGTTGAGCGCGCAACCGGCGGCAGCCGCGGCGGAAGAACCTGCGGCGGTTCCGGCGGCGGAGACTCCAGCGACGGCGTAATAGAGTGGTCAGTGGCTTGTGGTTCGTGGCCAGTGATCACACGTTGCGCGTGAATTGGTTGTTACTGGTCACTGAGCACGAATCACTGGCCACTGATTTCAAGGAGAGTTTATGGCAGACGAGACGAAAGCACCAGACCAAGCAGCGGCACCAAGCGAGAGGCCGCGGAGTGAAGGCGGAAGGCCGGGCGGAGATCGTCCGCGATTCGGTGGTGGCGGACGCGGTCCCGGCGGCCCTCCGCGCGAAGGTGGCGGAGGCGGACGCAAATTCTTCCGGCGCAAGAAGGTATGCAAGTTCTGCGTCGAGAAGATCGAAGACATCAACTACAAGGACTACCGGCTTCTCGGGCAGTTCGTGGCCGAGAGCGGCAAGATCGTGCCGCGGCGGCTGACGGGCGTGTGCGCTCCGCATCAGCACCGGTTGTCATCGGCGATCAAGCAGGCGCGCAATATTGCGCTGCTTCCGTTCGCTGGGCGCGCAAGTTAAGAAAGCATTGCTGATTGTTGATTTTTGATTGTGGATTGAGAATCCCGTGGCAGGCGCATTTGGGTTTCAATTAACAATCAAAGATCAACAATCAGTAATAGTCGGCCACGTCGGGCCGTAGGAATCTGATCGACACTGGAGACATCCATGGAAGTCATTCTCAAAGAAGACGTAGCGAAGTTGGGATCGCGTGGCGATGTGGTGAAGGTCGCCGAAGGATATGGGCGGAATTTTCTTCTGCCACGCAAGCTGGCCATCGAGGCGAATGAAGGCAACAAGGCCGTCATCACCCAGATGAAGGCCGCCTCGGTGCGCCGCTCAGCAAAAGAAAAGACACAGGCCGAGGAACTGGCCAAGCAGTTCGAAGGCGCGTCCGTGTCGTTCACGCGCAAGTCGGGTGAGAACGATCAGCTATTCGGGTCAGTTACGTCAAGCGACCTCGGCGACGCGCTGACCAAAAAGGGCTTCAACATTGATCGCCGCAAGATCCAGCTCCACGAGCCGTTGAAGACGTTGGGCGAGTTCACCGTCCCGGTCAAACTGCACAAGGACGTGACCGCGCACCTGAAGGTCGTCATTGAGAAGGAACCGGTCACAGAGTGATAGCTGGTTTTTCGGCCCGGGCTCTCGCTCGGGCCGTCTTGTCTTCACCTCGACAAAGTAACTGGAATCAAGCCTCCGTAGCGGTCAAAACGCGAAGAGTTGGCAGCTGGCCCGCTAAGCACGTTCCGTCAGCTCCTAACCCTTATCCCTGCGAAAAGCAATTTTGCCCCACAAGCAGGGCACTTTTCTTGCCAATCGCTCTCCATATGTTGTTTTCCTTTGTTGTGTTTCCCCTCTAAATCTTTGCCCCAGAATCACCTAGATACCCCACAAATTTCCCGTACAGCCTATAATTTCTGCTCACGGAACGGGGGACTCTCCGTCTATTCCTGTGCAAGCCCGGAACAGACACTAAATGCCGGGCGGGTAGAGGAACAGGACGCAAATGCCGGCCGGTGTATGGACAGTACCATTTTCGGTTGGCGGACGGGCCCACTCGAAAGCGAGTGAGTTAACAGAGAGAGTCAGCAAGAACCAAGACCCCCCGCGGGGTTGCATGGCTGGGCTAGATCGCCAAACGCAAGATCGGCGCATCGATGACACGATGCTGATCCGCGAGGCGCAGCAGGGAAACCGCGCTGCCTTCGAGGAACTCGTGCGCCACTACGATCAAGCCGTGCTGCGGCTAGCGCTGCATCTCACTGGAACTGAACACGACGCCCAGGACGTGTATCAGGACGCCTTCCTCAAAGCGTACAAGAACATCGGCAGCTTCCGGTTCGAGTGTTCCTTTTACACATGGATTTACCGGATCGTGACCAACTTGTGTCTCGATCATCTGCGCAAGAAAACGGTGCGCAAGGAAGATGCGCCGGTTGCCAAAGATTCTGACGGGGGCGCGTATGACCTGCTCGATCAGGTAGCTGATGGGCGGGCCGGGGCGAATCCGGAACGTGATTTGATGCGGCGGCAGTTGGGAGCACGCATCGCCGGGGCACTGGATAAGCTGACGCCTCGTGAACGCATGGTGTTCGAGTTGAAGCATTATCACGGGCTGAAGCTGCGAACCGTAGGAGAGATTTTGCACACCACGGAAGAGACCGCCAAGAACACCCTCTTCCGGGCCACGCAGAAATTGCGCGGGGCTTTGGCGGATATGAGGTAGCTGCGAGCTATGAGCGACGAGTTTTGGGTTTCAGGTAGCTCATGTCTCGGAGATCGAAGTTTAAGAGGCAATTATGAAGTGTGAATGGGTTCGAGAAAATATCGTGTTTCACGTTTATGGCGAACTGGCGGATGACGCCCGCCATGAGCTCGAGCAGCACATCGCCCGCTGCGCCGACTGCGCACTGGAGCTGAAGGCCGAGCAGAATTTTCATGACATGCTCGGGCAGGACCGCGCGTCCGATCCGTCGCCGAACTTGCTGGCTTCGTCGCGCATGCGCCTGCAAGAAGCGCTGGAGACGACACAGCAGGGCAGCCTATGGAACCGGCTGGCATTCGATCCGGCGAACTGGCTGCGGCAAGTGAGGTTCTCGCCGGCATTGGCTTCGGTGATTCTCATCCTTGGATTCGCGGCCGGCATTGGGACAACGTACAGGCTGTATGGCCCTCGCACCGGTACGACGGGGATCCTCCCGATCGCGAACAACGGTTCCAGCAACATTCCTACCGAGGCTTCCATCTCTGGCATCGATTCCGTAACCCCCGTCCCGGGCACCGATCAGGTCACGATCAAATACAACACGGTCAATACGCAGGAAGCGCAGGGATCCCTGAACGATCAAAAGATCCAGCAGTTGCTGCTCTACGCAGCGCGCAATAACTACAACTCGGGCGTACGTGTGGACTCTGTTGACCTGCTGGCACAGAAGAGCGGGGAGATGCAGGTGCGAGAAGCGCTGATTTACGCGCTGCAGAATGACACCAATCCGGGAGTCCGTTTGAAGTCGCTGGATGCGCTGGGCACGTATGTCAAGAGCGACACCAATGTGCGCGACGCGATTCTGCGATCCCTGGTGAACGACACGAATTCCGGAGTGCGCATTGAAGCTCTGCGGCTGATTGAGCCGGTGAAGGCGGATGGCAGCGTGCGTGGCGTGCTGATGGCCCTGGCAGCGAAGGATACGAGCACCTACATCAAGTCGCAGGCGCGCACCATGCTTGCGCAGTTGCCAGAGATTGATTAGACAGCGCCTGGAGGCGCCGTCGATTAGTTCGGGTTGTAACGGTATGCCTAAAGGCGTGCCCTGATACGAATGTAAATGCTTGGAAATGGATCGAGAGAGTGTTCGCGCACTAATCGCGAAAAAGTGAGGTGGGAGATTTGAAAAAAGCGCTACATATCGTCGGGTTAGCCGGAGTGCTGGCCCTCCTTGCGCCGGCAGGCTTGTTTCCGCAAAGCCAAGCGCAGGAAACACGGGTATCCCGCGAAGGTGGATCCTGGGGGCAAGAGATCACAGGGTCGCTGGCCGCGGTCAAGAATCTGCGAGTGAAAGTGGATATGGGCTCAGTGGTGGTCCGAGGCGGACAACAGCAGGGCATCAATTATGTCGTTCATACTCGTTTTGGTACGTCCTCGGAGCAGGAAGCACGCCACCAATTTGAGCAGTACAAGATTACCGCGTATGTGAAGGGCGATACGGCATGGATCGTAGGGGACTGGCAGGGCGGAAGACAGCCACGGCATAGCTCGTCGGAGTTTTCGGTCATGGTTCCGCGCGAAATGGCTCTGGTGAAGCTTGAAACTGAGGGCGGGAATGTCGATGCCTCAGGAGTCGCTGGCCGCGTAGAGGCCGAGAGCGGTGGCGGAAGTATTAAGTTCGACGACATCGGTGGAGGTGTCAACGCCGAAACCGGCGGTGGCTCGATCGACGTTGGAACCGTGAGTGGCGATCTGGGGCTTCACACCGGCGGTGGATCGATCGCGATTCGCCATGCCAATGGCAAGGTGGTTGCCGAAACTGGAGGCGGAAGCGTACGTATTGAGTCCGGTTCGCAGGAAGCCAATGTCGAGACCGGCGGTGGCAGCATCGAGATTCGGCAGTGCGCCGGTAAGGTGCGAGTATCGACAGGAGGCGGGAGCGTCGATCTAAGCGATGTCGGCGGCCCAGCGGATATTGAGACGGGTGGCGGGAGCATCCGGCTGACCTCGGCGAAAGGACACGTGCACGCCGAGACCGGTGGTGGTGGCATCGAATTGTATGGTGTACCCTCCGCGCGAGCAGAAACGGGCGCGGGCGGAATTACAGTGAAGCTCGTGAGCACCGGGGGCGAGCGGCACGATTCGGATCTGGAGACGGGCGCCGGGGACATCACGGTGTACATCGCTTCCGATGTTGCAATCAATGTGCGGGCCAGCGTCGATATGGGCAATGGACACCGCATCACCTCCGATTTCCCCGACATACATATCAACAGCGAAGGCGACCAGTGGGGTCCCAAGACGCTGACGGCTGAGGGGAAGCTTAACGGTGGCGGCCCGACGCTGAAGGTGCACACTTCAACCGGGGATATTTGTATCAGGAAGGCGACGCGTTAGGAATCAGTCGCCGGTGATCATTGGCTGGCGGTCAGTTTGGTCCTACTCATTACTGACCGCAGTGCCAACGCAGAAACGGGAGATCATCATGCGCAAATACGTAATGATCGGCTTCGCATTGCTGCCGTTGTTCCTTACGTTCTCACATGCGGAGCAAAACTGGTCGGTGGACGATTCCAGCCACACATGGGGATTTCCAAGCGAAGACGGGGGCACCAGTTCCTACCTGGGAGTGGACATTGCTGACGTTACGACAGACCGTCTCAGCGCTTTGAAACTGAAAGAAGAAAAGGGTGTCGAGGTCACAATGGTAGATCAGGATGCTCCGGCCGGGAAAGCGGGCATCAAGGAGCACGATGTCATCCTGACGATGAACGGAACATCCGTCGAGAGTGGCGCGCAATTGCGCCGCATGATTCACGAAGAGCCACCCGGTCGCATCGTTACGCTGGGCATAAGCCGTGACGGCCAGCCGATGACGGTGAAGCTGCAACTGGCGGACAAGCACAAGGAATTCGCGTTTTCCCCCAAGCCGGACATTCATGTGAATATTCCGGACATCCATATGCCGGATATCGATATTCCGTCCATCAACATGGTGATGGTAACGTCGTCGGCCCGAAGTGGCTTGATGGTCGAGAACATTACGCAGCAGCTTGGCGAGTTTTTTGGTGTGAAGAACGGCAGCGGCGTTCTGGTGCGCTCGGTGGAAAAAGGCAGTCGAGCCGAAAAGGCGGGCTTCCGTGCAGGAGATGTCGTCGTCAAGATCAACGACCAGGCGGTACACGATACGAGCGATTTCGCACACGGTGTGAAGTCGAGAAGCGGCAGCTCTGTCAAGGTGGTCGTAATGCGTGACCGGAAGGAACAGACGTTGACGTTGTCACTGCCCTCTCGCAACGAGTCAGGCGATCTGATGGAAGAGGAGAGTTTCGACGCAGACCCGGTGAGGCACGCCCAGTCCATGCTCGAATTGAGCGCATTGCGCCATGAACTGGCACAGTTGCAGCCGCAGATGGCTCTGACCGCAGAAGCCTCTCGCAGGGCCACGGAAGGGCTGCAGCAGGAATTCTGCAAACAGCAGAGGGAGTTCCAGAAGCAGAGCCTTCGGCAGAAGCAGCAAATGCAGAAAGACATGGAGAAGCTGCAGAAGCAACTGCTGAAGATGAAAACTGACTGGCTCTAGCTTTCAGCGATGGCCGGTAGTCGTGGCAAGAGCGACGCTGGCCAGACGGACGCGGTTGCGTCCTTCTTGCTTTGCAGTATAGAGACCATTGTCGGCGGCGCGGACGATCTCATCCCGTGATCTGCCATGCGTGGGAAATGCCGCAACCCCAGCGCTGATCGTGATGCTGCGCGGCACTCCCGGAAATTGCCAGTTCTCCACCTGGCGGCGGAGCTTCTCTGCGATCGTGAAGGCCTGCTGCGCGTTGGTCTGGGTCAGCAGAATCGCGAATTCCTCTCCACCGTAACGGCACACGACATCAATCTTCCGCACCTGCTGGTGGAACAGTGATGAAACCTGGCGAAGGACTTCGTCGCCGAGAAGGTGTCCAAATTCGTCGTTCAGCCGCTTGAATTGATCGATGTCGGCCATAATGACGGCCATACCAGTTCCGTAACGGCGCGCTCGCTCGACTTCTTCGTTGATGCGGAGCTCGAAGAAACGTCGATTGAAGATTCCCGTCAAGCCGTCGAGATAGGCAAGCTGCTTCACCCGCTCGACGTAATAGGCGTTCTGGATGGAGTTCGCAAAGATGTCGGCGACGGATTCGAGAGACTGAAGTTCCGTCTCCGTGAACGCATTAGGCCTGGAACTGTGCAGTGTCAGCACTCCCAGGGTTTGACCAAACGAGATCAGAGGGATGCTCATGCGCGACTCGGATTCTTTGAACAGGCGGAAGGCTTCGGTTGCCGAGCTCAGGTCCTTTTCGATCACCGTGGCGCTGGTTGCGATCACCTGCGACCATGGCAACTCCGACGTCGCAACCCGCCCTCCAGGAGGAAAGCAGGGTGTGAGCGACCCATGATGGGCGCGCATGACCAGTTCCCCATCTTCCCGCAAGAACAGCGACACGTGTGAGACCTGAAAGGCCTGCTGGATGATGGAACAGACCCGAATCAGGAGTTCCTCAAGTTCCATCACCGCCGTGCTTTGCTGCGCAATCATGTTGATCGCCTGCAACTGCCGGGCGCGTTGGCGCTCCAACGAGTAGAGGTGCGCATTCTGCAGGGCGATCGATGCCTGGGTCGAGAAAAGAGTCAGAAGCTCGATAGTCTCGCGGTCAAAGTGGTTCAGTTGATCGCTCTGGCAATCGAGTACACCCACGACTTCGTCGCGCACCATAAGGGGTATCGCGAGTTCGGAGCGAGTGGACTGCGCCGCACAGATATATCGAGAATCCTGGCTGACGTCAGGCGCGTAAACGGGCTGCTTCTTACAGGCGGCAGCACCGGTGATCCCTTCGTGGGCGCTGAGGCGAATGACGTCTTTGCCGACATCCCAGCCGATTTGCGAGCGGACACAGAGCTGTTGCGTCTCCTTATCAAGCAGGAGAATTGCGACATTGGGCAAATGAAAATAGTCGCGCGCAATCGCCAGAATTCTCTGCAGGACCTCATCGAGGTCAAACGTGGAGAGAACGGCCTGCCCCGCATCGTATAAGACGGCGATTTTCGGCATTCCAATGGATTCTAGCTGCACGCGGTAGATGGACCGAGGTTCCGAAAGTAACTAAGTATTGAGGATTCAGGCTAAGCGGTGTTGGGTCATTGCCATTTACGCACAGTGCGGATCAGGCCATAGATCACCAGGCAGAACCAGAAATCCACGATCGTTCCCAGATCCAGCTGAAAGCGGTGGTGTCGAGCGGCTGGCGGGAGATGAGGCAATAAGAGGAAGTAGACGACGTTGCCTAACAAAATCGCCAGCAGCATTTGCAGGAGATTAGTGAGCACTGACGTTTTAGACACGCGAACGCTCTCCAGGGTTTCCAACGTTCCTGCGCCTTCACATCTCCGTGGCGCTGAACGACCCGTACCGGCTCCTGCTAACATGCTTCCGGAGCCTCCATCTAAATGATCCTGGGTGCGAAGGCTCTACGGAATCCCAGGCATGCTTGAACTCTCTACCCCAGTCCAATACGTCAAAGGGGTCGGTCCGCGTATTGCCGAGGTTCTATCCGCCAAGGAAATCCGCACCGTTGGCGACCTTGTTCATTATCTTCCTTTTCGCTATGAAGACCGGCTGAATCCTCGTGGAATCTCCGAGTTGCGCCCGGGCGAAATGGCTAGCGTTGTCGGAGAGGTGCGCAATTCGGGCCTGTTTCGGACTCGCAGCAAGCCAATCTTCCAGTTGACCATTGGGCAAGGCAGATCTCGGCTGCGGTGCCTCTGGTTCAACGCGACCTACTTGCAAGATAAGTTCATACCGGGCCAATTGATTGCCCTGTACGGGAAGGTGGAAGCAGATCAGCGCACGCGAGAGTTGCAGATTATCCAGCCGCAGTTCGAGATTTTGGGAGACTCAGCCGATTCCGACGGCAACGGGGCAGAAAAAAAAGCGGCAGAGTCCCTGGAGATCGGCCGGATCGTCTCCATTTATGAGGGGACCGGACGCCTCACGTCCAAGTGGTTTCGGCGGATTATCCGAACCGCGCTGGAAAACCTCACACCCGATTTGCCAGAGACCATTCCGGCAGCTGTACGCGCGCATCTTGGATTGATTTCGCCACGAGCCGCGCTCTGGAACGTGCATTGGCCCGAGCCAGGCGAGAGCCTTGCCGATTTGCAGTCATCGCGCACTCCGGCACATATACGGATGATCTTTGACGAATTGTTTTTCGTCGAACTGGGATTAGAGCTCAAGCGCCGACAGCAGAAGGCGCAGACCGGAATCGCCTTTCGCCTCGATGATGGCGTGAGGGGGGCGATTAAGAAAATCCTGCCGTTTCATCCCACGACGGCGCAGAAGCGCGTACTCAAAGAGATTGCCGCCGATATGGGAAAGCCTTACCCCATGCGGCGTTTGCTACAGGGGGACGTCGGCTCCGGCAAAACGATCGTAGGCTTCGAGGCGGCTATCATCGCGATTGAGAACGGCTGCCAGGTCGCGCTGATGGCGCCAACGGAGATCCTTGCGCAGCAACACTATTTTTCCGCACGCCGGATTCTGGAGAACGCCGGATATCGTATTGTCCTTCTGACTGGCTCTTTGGAGAACGACCGAAAACGGGAGATCCGTCGGCATATCGCGCAAGGCAATGCGCAACTGGTGATTGGCACGCACGCGCTGCTGGAAGAAAAAGTCGAGTTCGCCAACATCGGATTGGTGATCGTCGACGAGCAGCACCGCTTTGGTGTCATGCAGCGGCTAAAGTTGATGAAAAAGAGTTCAGAAGGAGAGGAAAACGGCCGGGCTTCGCTCGACAAGGCCAGATCAGAGACCCGGCCCGATACGAAGTCGGCCGCTCCTGCCGAACCCGACGTCCTGGTGATGACGGCAACTCCAATTCCCCGTACTCTCGCTCTTACTCTCTATGGCGATCTGGATCTCAGTATTCTGGACGAACTGCCTCCGGGCCGTACGCCCATTGTGACGCGGCAAGTCACGGACGATCAGTCCCCGAAAGTCTGGGATTTCCTTCGCAAGCAAGTCGAGGCGGGACATCAGGCGTATGTGGTGTATCCGGTGATTGCCGAAAACGAAGAGAGCGAGTTGAAAGCTGCGATCAAGATGTATCGGGAGCTGAGCGGAAAGATATTCGCCGATTTGAAGGTCGGACTACTCCACGGCCGCCTCGACGCAGATCTGAAAGACCAGGTCATGCGCATGTTCCAGAAGGGCGAGTTGCAGATTCTGGTGGCAACAACGGTGATTGAAGTCGGTGTGGACGTCCCCAACGCGACCATCATGGTGATCGAACATGCCGAGCGGTTCGGGCTGGCCCAATTGCATCAGCTGCGAGGGCGCATCGGCCGTGGCGCCGCGAAGTCTTATTGCGTCCTGATGACCGGCGGGAAAGTGACCGAGGACGGGCAGCGCAGATTACAGGCCATGGTCGACACGAACGATGGATTCAAGATTGCAGAACTCGATTTGGAGCTTCGCGGCCCGGGAGAGTTCTTCGGGACGCGCCAGGCTGGCCTGCCGAGTTTTCGCGTGGCGAACATCATTCGCGACGCGCAGTTGCTGGAAGTGGCGAAGCGCGAGGCGGCCTTCGTGCTCGCGGGACCGAACTCCGAGGTCTCGTCCGAAGAGATTAGCCGCGCCTTAGTGCAAATGCGGGCACGCTGGCAGCACACCTACGGACTGGTTGAGGTCGGCTAGACCACGACTCTTCGAGAACGGGAGATGAAGGCCCGGCCATGACGAGAGAAGACATTCAGCTGCTTTTTGAGTACGACCGTTGGGCTAATCGGCGGATGATACAGTCCGCTGCAAAGCTTAGTCCCGAGCAATTCACACGCGACCTTGGCGGAAGTTTCCGGTCCGTGCGGGACACGCTGGTCCACATTATTGGAGGAGAGTGGATCTGGTTTCAATATTGGAAGGCAAAGTCTTTGAGCGTCAAATTTGTCACAGATTTGCAGGACCGACGCGACCTCTTGTTTGCGGCGGAAACATATCCAACGATCGAGACGGTGCAAGCGAAGTGGATCGAAGTCGAGATGGAGCAGATCCAGTTTGTCGACGGCACAACCGACGAAAGATTGGAGAAACTCCTTCCTTTTCGGACGATTCACGTCAAGTTGAGTCAGTTGATGCAACACGTCGCCAACCACTCGACTTATCATCGCGGACAAATCTCACTGATGATGCGCCAGCTGGGAGCCGAACCCATAGCGACCGACTTCCATATATTTCTGGTGGAGGGCCGGCCACAACCTCAAGTCACCTAGTCTTCTTCTTCGATCACAAGCAACTGAACAACTTGTGCGAACTCCGCTCGCAGTTACCTCCGTCACTACTGTGTATCTATCCGCGCGTACGAATCCAGACTAAAGTTAGTCCATGCCGTGTCGAAGACTTCTCGTCCCAGTTCTCGCGCTCTTTTTTGTGAGCGTGGCCGTCGCACAGAAGAAGCCACCACTTCCGCCGCCCGCACACGCGAAGGCGCCGTCGCCCGCAGTTACGAACGAGTTTATCCACCAGCAATTTGGCGACAACTGTTCTTTGCTCTCCGGGCCACCGCAGTTTGTCGGCGATATGGATGGCGATGGGATCGATGACCTTGTCGTCGCTGCCAGGTGCAAGAACCCCATGGCGGACAAGGACGAATATAGCTTTGTTGTCGCCGATCCGTACGACAGCTCTCTCGGATTCGGCGATGTGAAGGTCACGTCCACATTTGCTTCGGACGTTCCAGAACGGCGGGGAGTATGCCTGCTCATCATTCATGGCGCTGAAAAAGATGCTTGGCGCGCGGAAAAGCCGAAAGCGAAGTTCCTGCTGATCAATCTGCCCTTCAAAAGCCTGACCGTGAAACGCCTGTCGACGAAGAAGCGAGAGATGCTTGGCATCTACATGGAAGAGGTCGGGGAGGGCGAGGATACATCGTCGGTGGTCTTCTGGGATGGCAAAAAGTATCGCTACAGCCAGTTGGGATCAACGCTGGAATAAACGCTAGCAAGCGGCTTCGTCAGACTCCGCACCCGCCTGTTTTATTCCCGGTACCAGGGAAACTCGCTCGTCCCAGCTTTGCTGACGTTCGCTTCGGCGAAGGCGGTCACTCGATCGAGCGTAGATTGCAACTCGTCGGTGTAGAGGGCGAGGTCTTCATCGCTTGCATCAGTCGGCACAGAAATGAGCTTTCCAACCCGCACCAGCACCCGCGAAAAAGGTTTAGGAATCATCATGCGGTCCCAGCTCTTAAGAACCCAGGCCTTCTCGACCGCCGCATAAAAGGTGGTCATCGGAAGTCCGGACGACCGCGCCAGACCTGCCGGTCCGGGCTTAACCTGGCGTCGCGGACCGCGCGGGCCGTCCAGGGTGAAAGCCACGGTCCAACCTTCTTCGAGGGCGCGGCGTAAGCCAAGCAGAGCGCGTATTGGATTGCGGCTGCTCGATCCCTTTACGGCGACAAAGCCGAATTTTCGGATGATGCGCCCCATGTACTCGCCGTCGTAACTGAAACTACTCATCACCCGGATACCCATGTCGCGGAAAAGATAAGTAGCGGGAATCATGCAGTCGTGCCAGAACGAAGCGACACGCGGGCGCTCGTCGAGCGTCTTTTGTGCGCCATTTTCATAAGACACGCTCACGCGCAGGGTAGGTCCAAGCAGGCGGATGAAAGAGTAGCCCGCTGCAACGATCATGCTGAGAACGATGCGCTGGCGGAGCGTCCAGCGGCGCGGTCCAGACTCCGATTGGGCGGAGGTTGACAGTTCGCGTGGGCTGACTTCGGGCACGCAACTATTGTAACGGTCAGCAAAAGCATTTACTGCCGAGACCGCAAAGGGCACCGAAAAAAACGAGTGGAAGATTTTGCTCTGCGAACTCGGCGCGCTCGGCGGTAGATTCCTGCTTAATTTTCCAGGTACGAATCGATCCAGGTCTTCAATTTAAACCGGCGCTCGTCGTTCGAATCAAAGCGTACGCCCAGCGACTTCGGCTTGTTCCAACTCACCACTCCTCGTACATTGACGCGCGGCAGAGTCATCAGGGCAAACGAAACCTCGACGTTCATTCCTGGCGCGAAGTCTTCGACACTCTTGACCGACATGCCGCCCGAACTCATCTCGATGCTCGTCGCAGTGGCCCGCCGGTTGTCGCCAATGATCGAGACTTCGGTCATGACGGGGATACGCACGTAGCGGCGGAACTCGTGCAGCACCAGCAGGCGTGTGGCGCGTACCAGCTTCAACATCGCAGGGCGTTCCAGCGGCTCGTGAAACATCGCATTGATGCCATACTTCGAAAAGCGCATGGCATGCTGCGCGCTGCCTCCAACGCCGTAGATCACGCAACGGCTGTTGGAGCGGGAGCTTCGGGCGGCCTCCATCACGGATTCCGCTTCGGATCCCGTTGCCAAGGGCAGGACGCAAGCCTCGAACTTTTCTTTCAGCAGCCGCTCTGCAGGATCAGACTGCACAGCGACGGGTTCGATTCCAAATTGCCGGAAGCACTCCCCCAGCAGCGAGTTGTTCGGCTCATTGAAACCTACCAGTGCAGCGCGGGCAGCAGCTTTACGAAGTGTAGGGGAGGGCGCAAAGGTCGTCGTGAAAGCTTTATCCATAAGGTGAGAGAAGACTCAACTTTCGAAGATGATTGTCGTCCGGTTGGGCAGTGCAGGAAAGTTCCAAAGGGCCAACGCGCGACAGGCTCAGAAACCTGTACGAATTCCATACTGCGCGAAAAGGTACATTACGTCCAAAAAGCCGCCGTGAATAAGGCATTTGCAGGGAAGAAACGCGCGATCTTCAGGGTAGCGGTCGATGCAATGACCATGGAGGCGGGACTTCAGTTTGTGCGATGGCTTATTCGGTCCAGCGTCGGAACAGCAGAGCACCGTTGGTCCCGCCGAAACCGAAGGAATTGGACATGGCATATTCGATTTCAGCCTTGCGGGCGTTGTTGGGAACAAGGTCCATCCCAATTGTGTCGGGGTCAGGGTTTTCGAGATTGATGGTGGGTGGGATCATCTGATCGCGCAGTGCCAGCACCGTAATGCCTGCCTCCAGGCCTCCGGCGCCACCTAGCAGGTGGCCAGTCATCGACTTGGTCGAACTCACGGCAAGCTTGTGGTCACCGAAAAAATTGCGGATAGCATGTGCTTCGAGCGTGTCCCCGATCGGCGTCGACGTTCCATGCGCATTCACATATCCCACCACATTCGGTGTCACTTTGGCGTCGCGAACAGCATTTCGCATGACACGAAATCCGCCTTCGTGCTCAGGGGCTGGTTGTGTCATGTGATAGGCGTCGGCCGACGTACCGTAGCCAACAACCTCTGCAATGATGGGAGCTCCGCGACCGCGGGCGTGCTCGAGTTCCTCGAGAATCAAAATGCCCGCTCCTTCGCCGATGACGAAACCATCGCGCTCTTTGTCCCACGGACGGCTGGCCTTTTCGGGATCATCGTTGCGGGTTGAAAGCGCTCGCATAGCGGCGAATCCGCCAACACCCATGCCGGTAATTGCAGCCTCTGCGCCTCCTGCAATCATCACATCGGCATCGCCGTATTGAATGATGCGGAAGGAGTCGCCAATGGAATGAGCGCTCGTCGTGCAGGCAGTAGCAGTCGCTTCATTCGGTCCCTTCGCGCCATGGCGCATCGAGACCTGTCCGGCAGCAAGGTTAATGATGGCCGCAGGAATAAAAAAAGGAGAGATCTTGCGCGGGCCGCCCTCCATTAGGGCGGTGTGCTCGCGCTCGATAATGTCGAACCCGCCGATTCCCGATCCGATGTGTACCCCGACTCGCTCATCATTTTCGGGAGTGATCTTGAGGCCCGAGGTCTTCAGCGCTTCATCCGATGCGGCAACGGCCAGGTGGATGAAGCGCGCCATCTTCTTCAGTTCTTTTCTTTCTATGTAATTCAGGGGATCGAAGTTCTTGACCTCGGCCGCGATCTGGCAGGCAAAATTGCTCGCATCGAATCCTGTGATGCGGGCAACACCGCTCTTTCCTGCCAGCAGGGCTTTCCACACCTCATCGGTGGAATTGCCCACACCGCAGATCAACCCGAGGCCGGTTACGACGACCCTGCGTGCCAAGCTATTTTCCCGCCTTGGCGTGCTTGCCGATATAGTCCACGGCATCCTGCACGGTGCGAATCTTCTCGGCGTCCTCGTCGGGGATTTCGATGTCGAAGGCTTCTTCGAACGCCATCACCAGCTCCACGGTATCCAGCGAGTCGGCGCCGAGATCGTCGACAAACGACGCGCTCGAGGTGACTTCGCCCTCATCCACGCCCAACTGCTCCACAATAATTTGCTTTACTTTCTCGTCTACGGCTGCCATTTGTCTCCTCGCTTGCCTAATAAGATTTGAATTTCGGTTCTCGGTCGCGCTATTGCGGGTTCATTTTCCTTATGCCCGAGCTTTTAATCCAGCACAACGTAGCGCACTGCGGTACGAAAACGGCGATTGAGTAGTGTAATTGTCCCGCTGATTTAGTGTAAAGGAAGGGCAATGCCTTTGTCGGCAAAGCCTCTGTTATGTTTGGATTGCACTATTGAATCCTAATGGTTGGCTGTGATTTCGGTCAACGGACGGGTCTCAGGGGTGGCCCGTTCTCTTGTTTATCGGCACAGGGCTAAACGAATCTCATGCGTGCTGTCGTGCAACGCGTTAGCCGGTCCAAGGTAACGGTCAAAGACTGGACGGCAGGCGAAATCGGGCTGGGACTGCTGGTTTTGCTCGGCGTTGGACAAGGCGACACTGAGGCAGATGCGACCTACCTGGCCGATAAAATTGCCGGTCTGCGCGTCTTCGAAGATGAAGACGGCAAGATGAACCGCAGCGTGGTCGATGTCGGCGGTAGCGTTCTCGCGGTTTCGCAGTTCACCCTATATGGCGATGTGCGGCGCGGTAAACGTCCGTCGTTCGATGCTGCCGCCCCTCCTGAGCCAGCACGACGTTTGTACGAATTCTTTGTCGAACGCCTGCGCGGCGCTGGCCTCCGGTGCGAGACCGGGCGCTTCCAGGAGATGATGCAGGTCGAGTTAGTAAACGAAGGTCCAGTCACGATTTTGCTGGATTCGGGGAAAGCCTTCTAGGGCGTCCATAACCGCGGGCAAGGTGGAAAAGGTGCGAATGTGGCTTTTTCAACAGCCGCAACGAGTTCTTGACTTGCATCAAAACATCGCCGTCGATAAGTTCTGCTCAATATATTTCTTGCTGTTGAATTTCCTGCCTGTGCTCTCGCCCGACATGTAACGAATCTGCCCGAAGATCGGCCGCTCAAACCAGGGACGATCAAATTTTCCGACAATCGACCAGGCGATCCCCGCGTAGCCATTGGGATCGCGCCCATCCAGAAAATACTTATCGTTAAGCCCGACAGCGATTTGATACGCCTCGGCTGGAGTTCGAGTCCATTCCAGTATCTTCTTCGCCCAATACATGCGCATGTAGTTATGCATCCAGCCACCGTTGACCATTTGCATTTGGGCGGCGTTCCAGAGCTGGTCGTGGGTTTCGGCGTTTTCGAGTTGCCTCTCGTTGTAGACAATCGGGCGGTGATCTTCGGCGTGCTTGGCCAAAGTTCGATGAGCCCAGGGCTCGCCGCACTCGAAGTTGTCGTACTCCGGGTTGAATCGCACCAGATTGATCGAAAGCTCACGCCACGTAATAATCTGGTTCAGGAATGCTTCTTTATCGGCTTTGGGCGCTGCGGATCGTTCTACTGCAAGAGCAACGGTAATGGGACTGATGTGTCCGAAATGCAAGTACGGCGATAAGCGGCTGGTGTGATCAACCTCTGATTTATTGCGCTGCGTCCCGTAGCCGTTGAGCTTTTGATCGATGAACTCGTTCAGCAACCGGAGGGCTGCGCGAGTTCCGCCGCGCCATTCCGAAACCGGAGCTACCGAACCATCAAGTTTCCAGCCGTTGGTGACGTCAACGTCCGCCTTGAGAGCGTCAAGGTTCGACGGCTTTTTCCATGGCATGTTCGCCCGCGGATTTGTCGACGGGCGCAAAAAGGCTTTTAGATGTGCCTGCAGCCTCGGACGAATCGTGTGCGCTGCATACTGAGGTTTTTCCAGCAGCTTCGAGGGCACGATCACGTCGGCATCGACCGTCCATAGCGGCATCTTCAGTTTCTTGGTTGCCGTTTGCCGCCAGTGCTCGGGTTCCCGCATCGGATTTTCGTCGCCCACGACAAGAGCCGCTTTTACCTCGTTGCAGAATTTCAGCAGGCTGTGCTCGGGATAGCGTCGCAAAACGAATCCGACATCTCTCTTAGCCAGGGTGGCAGCGATATCAGGAATGCCTTCATTCAGGAATCGATAGTGCCGCAGGTTGGCATGCGGATAAAACGGCACAGGGGCCAGGAACGTGACGACGGGCTTCTTGAGAATGTTCGCGGCCTGCACCGCAACGTCGAGTGCGGGATTATCGACACCACGATGTGCCCGCTGCATCCAGTAGACGACGCAATTGCCTTCGGGATCGGGCGCGCCGGGACGTCGCACCGTCGTCCGAGGATGTTCTGCAAGTTTGGTGAGCTCGTCCATAGGTGAGAGTTGGAAAATAGCCAGTCTTCTCAGTCTGAGGCAGAGTGCTCTTCCACCGTTGCTGTGATTCGACTTAACTTCGGTGGGTGGTATTGGGCAGAAAAATCTATAGAGGTGATTTTCTCCTGAAGAAAAAATCTGCTGGAATTAATGCGCAGCCAAAATCGCATCCGCAATACGGGCAGCTTCGACCGAAGCTTTCACGTCATGAGTTCGCAGGATATGCGCCCCGTTCAGGATGAGCGCGGTTTGGGTAGCCAACGTCCCATAAAGACGCAGTTCGGGCGGAAAGTCTTTGCCGTTCTCGGCCAGGGTTCTGCCAATGAACGATTTTCTTGACGTACCTGCGAGCAAGGGAAAGCCTGCAGCCTGCAGTTCGTTGAACCTATGAATCAGAGGATAGTTCTGTTCGAAGTTCTTGCCGAATCCGAATCCAGGATCGAGCACGATCCTTTCCCGGCGCACTCCTTTAAGCACGGCTTGCTCTGCCCAATCCTTTAATTCCCTTTTTACGAGAAGGACAATATCTCCGGGTGGAGGTAAAGTGCGCCACTCTTCCGGACGCCCTCGCATATGCATCAACACGGCTCCGCACTTGAGCTCGGCAACAGTTTTCGCCATTTGCGGGTCCCAGCGGAATCCGCTGACATCGTTCACGATTTCGGCACCGGCATTCACCGCGGCGCGCGCCACCGTGGCCTTGTAAGTGTCGATCGAGACAATCGCCGTAGTTCGTTTTTTTTTCAACTCGGCTATCACGGGGATCGCTCGCTTGATCTCTTCTTCAGCGCTCACTGGGGACGCCGAAGGCGCAACCTTCAAATTTGTGCTTTGGTTTTTTTCGTCCGATTGTCGAGGTTTACCCGTATCCACGCGGGCGCCGGGGCGAGTTGATTCCCCGCCAATATCGATGATGTCAGCCCCTTCATCAAGCAGGTGCTCGGCCTGGGCAACGGCCTCGTCGCGATCGAAGAACGCCCCGCCATCCGAAAACGAGTCAGGCGTGACGTTGACAACACCCATGATGAGCGTGCGCTTCCCTAGTTCCACGGCGCGCGCGCCAATGCTCCATTGAAAGACCGGCCTCATTGGGCAAGATTCTAAACTGAATTCAGGAAAATGATCGGCGAGGGATTATCGTCGGCGTACCGCGGCATCACGTTTGCGCATCGCATGGATCGCACCCGGGCCGGTTCCCGTTGGAGGTTTACGCACGCCCTCTAGTAGCTCTTTTAAAACCACCGCGTTATTGAGCGCCTCGTTCTTAGAGGCGAAAAGCAGGGTTAGACGCTTCTTCTGGTGAGCGAGTTCGTAGAGGCGACGCAAGCTTTCCTCACACTCTGGCTGTGCCAACTCTTTAAGATACTTCTTGCGGAATGTTTGCCACTCGTCCGGACGGGCGTGGTACCAGTGGCGCAGTTCGTTGGACGGTGCCAGTTCACGGAACCATTCGTCAATGGCGGCCTTCTCTTTGGTGAGGCCACGTGGCCAAAGCCGATCGACCAGAACGCGCATGCCGTCATTGCGCTTGGATGCTTCGTACACCCGTTTGATAGTAACGGTCATCCGTCTGAAACCCAGCATGGAAGCCTGTTATGGAGAGGCTGCCTTTGCACTATCATTGTAAAGCGGTTGGGCACAGACTTGCTTGGCACGGTCGTGCCATCAGGAGAAAATCAGAAAGCGTGAAGCTGAATTCCCTCATTCGTCCGAAATTCTTCTTTCGAATCATGTTGATGGTCATAGCAGTCGGTTGCACCGTTGCCTGCGATGTCGAGCGCCGTAAGTCGGACGCAGAACTCGGCCTCAATTCTCAGCAAGCGACTGGCCGCAAGATCTACGATGCCGAATGCGATCGCTGTCACGAGCCTTACTCCACTCGCGGGAAAAAGGGACCCGGGCTGAAGGGCGTGTTCCAGCACAAATATCTTTCTCTCAGCGGCCTGCCGGCGAATGACGACCGGGTGAGCAACATCATTCGTATGGGCCGCAACGAAATGCCGGGCTACGCCCAGAAATTGAACGAGCAGGATATTCAGAATCTGCTGGCGTATCTGCACACCCTCTAGCAGGCAAATGTAAGAAGTATCGCCGCCGACAAAAGATGAAGACAGCAGCCAATTCGAAGCTCTTCCGCGCACTGCCGTCTGTGGACGAACTGCTGTGGACCACGACGGTTGCGACGCTGATGGAGAGCCACGGAACAATTGCCGTCACCGATGCCGCGCGATTCGTGCTAGCGCGTTTGAGGGAACAGATTGCTTCCGGCCTGCTGGATGCGCCCGCCCTCCGAATCGCACTCGAAGGCCTTCCGCAGGCCGTGGAATCGCAGCTGCGAAAATCGCTCAGCCATTCGTTGCAACCCGTAATCAATGCCACTGGTGTCGTTCTGCATACGAATTTAGGACGCGCACCACTCGCGTGGGCCGCGCTCGATCGTATTCGCGAGACTGCGGGGCAATACTCCAATCTCGAATTCAATCTGGAATCCGGAGAGCGTGGGAAGCGCGACGTTCACGTGGACCGCCTGTTCCGTAAACTCCTGGCGGAGACCTCTGCATCCTCTGCTGCCATCTCGACGATTGTGGTTAACAATAACGCCGCAGCGGTGTTGCTCGCTCTGAATACCCTGGCAGAAGGCGGCGAAGTGATCGTCTCTCGCGGCGAGTTGGTCGAGATCGGCGGTTCCTTCCGAATTCCAGACGTCATGGCGAAGTCGGGTGCGACCTTGCGTGAAGTTGGCACCACCAACCGCACGCGCATCTCGGATTACGAAGACGTTATTAGCGAGCGAACCCGCCTGCTCTTGCGCGTGCATCGGTCGAATTTTGAGATCACCGGCTTCACTGAGCAGCCATCGATTTCCGAATTGGTGAAATTGGCGCTGCGCCGCAACTTGCCCCTGATGGAAGATCTGGGAAGTGGCGCTCTGGTCGACCTGCAAACTTTCGGCCTTCGCGACGAACCCAGCGTAATCGACAGCCTGCGAGCCGGGGTTGACATCGTGACATACAGTGGCGACAAGCTGCTGGGCGGGCCACAGGCTGGATTGCTCAGTGGACGCGCCGACCTGATCGCAGGCATGCGCAGCAACTCTATGTTCCGCGCCTTGCGTGTGGACAAGCTCACTTATGCTGCTCTGGGAGCCACGCTGCTCGCCTATGTGAAACACGACTTCGAGGCGATCCCCACTCTACGAATGATGAGCCTGAACAAGGCTGAAATTGGAGTGCGGGCAAACGCACTGGCTGATACCTTGCGTGTGGGCGCCCCGAACATGCAAGCAGAGATCATCGACGGAGAATCTGTAGTGGGCGGGGGTGCCGCGCCGTCTTCCGTTTTGCCGACCCGCCTTCTTGCTTTGATCTGCCAAGGTCTGAGCGCTGACGAATTCTCCAGCCGACTACGAGCGTCCGATCCGCCAATTATCGCTCGCGTCGAAGAAGGACGAGTCCTGATCGATCTCCGCACGGTCTTTCCCGAACAGGATCGCCTCATCCTGGATACGCTGCGACGCATCGCATAAACACTTCCCTGCATCGAAGCCTTATTGGCCACTCTTTACACCATCGGGCACTCCACTCGACCGCTCAACGAACTAGTTGACGCGCTCCGCGCCCATCAGATGCGAACGCTTGTGGATATTCGCGCCTTCCCGATGTCGCGTCGCCTTCCACAGTTCAATCGCGACGCGCTTGAGCAATCGCTTCCGGCAGTTGGAATTCGCTACGTCTGGATGAAGGCGCTTGGCGGATATCGCAAAGCAATCCTCGATGACTCACCGAATATCGGGCTGCGCAACGATAGTTTTCGTAACTATGCCGACTACATGCTCACGCCGGAGTTCGAGCAAGCCATTGCCGAAGTGATCGCGCTTTCTGAACAAGCTCCCACTGCCTACATGTGCGCCGAACGCGTGTACTTCCGTTGCCACCGCATGCTGGTTTCCGATTGGTTGGTGGCTCACGGACATGAAGTGCTTCATATCGACGGCACTGGTCCGGTAAGGCCGCATAAACTCACGGCCGAAGCCCGCATCATTGAGGGCCGGCTGGTCTATCGCGGAGATCGCTTGCTGTAAGATGCGAAGTCATGATCGTCGGAACCGGAATCGACATCGCCGAAGTGCCCCGCATTCGCCAATCCATCGAGCGCTTCGGATTGCGCTTCCTCGAACGGATTTTCACCGAGGCCGAAATGCGCTACTGCGACTCCAAAGCGAACCGCATGGAGCGCTATGCCGCACGATTTGCTGCTAAAGAGGCCGCCATGAAGGCCCTCGGCACTGGATGGAACCACGGCGTTCGCTGGCGCGATTGCGAGGTAGTGCGAAAACCACGCGGACGTCCGACAATGCAATTTCATGGAAAGGCCGGCGAATTCGCAGACAAACTTGGGGTCAGGAACATAGCACTGTCGATTTCTCACACCCAAGAGCAAGCCATTGCTCAGGTCATTCTCGAAAGCTGAATCCGGGCCTGATCTTCAGGGACAGACCGGCGCATAAAGGCGCATAAGACAGTTTTAGATAGCTCATTCATGCATGGCCGTGTAAATCCGAAGCCAGTTCTCTTGGCTTTGTATCTGCTAGACTGACCGCCTCGATTGAAAATATGTCCGAACTAGTTCTCAGTCCTCTGGAAACTGCAATATCGTCTGAAATCCCAGAGAAAACCCTTCTCGCCGGACTTGCGCTCACCAGTTTCGCCGCACTGCTGCTCGAACTGGCTCTAACCCGGCTGTTTTCGGTCGTCTTGTTCTATCACTTCGCATTTCTCGCAATTTCGGTTGCGCTACTAGGTCTGGGCGCAGGCGGCGTTTTCGCGTATCTGCTCAAGCGCACACTTTCGAACTACGCCACGCGCACGCTTGCGTCGCGACTATGCATGGCGAACGCGATCTTGATCTTTGTTGCGCTTGAGATCGTTTTGCATGCGCGCGTCTCGCTCGATGTCTCAACAGCGAATTTCCTGCGCTTGACCGTGATCTATTTGACAGCTGCTGTCCCTTTCTTTCTGACCGGGCTGCTATTCTCGGTGGTGTTCGCGCGTGAAACCAGCCGGATCCCGCGTCTCTATGGTGCCGATCTTTGCGGAGGCGCGTTGGCCTGCCTGGCGGTGGTTCCGCTTTTGAACTGGCTTGGCGGTCCGAATGCAATTCTCGTCTCAGGAATCGCCCTCGGCATTGCGGCAAGAATCTGGGCCAGTACTACCGGTGAGCGGAGGAATGCCGCCCTTATCGCTCTGGCGCTGGGCGCACTCATCGCAGCGAACCACTCTGGACGCTTGATCGATATTGTCTACGCCAAAGGAATGTTTCGTGATCCAGCGTGGGTGGAGTTTGCGCGCTGGAACGCGCTCTCTCGAGTCGAAGTCGATCGCCAGGGGCAGGCTAAAGCCATCGTCATTGATGCCGATGCGTCTACCTACATCATGAACGCAGACGTCGCGCGCTGGCACGAAACTGAGTGGGAGAGAGATCTAATGTCCGCTCCGCCAGCGCTGGCAAATGTTTTGCGCCCGCACGGACAATTCGCCATCATCGGGCCTGGAGGGGGAGTAGACGTTCTCCGCGCAGTCGCCAACGGCAGTCCCAGTGTGACTGGGGTTGAAATCAATCCGATCATCGCCACCACGATCATGCGGGGACGCTACGCCGATTATGCGCAGCATCTATACGAGCGGCCTGAGGTTCACATTCATGTTACTGATGGCCGGTCCTACCTGCGCGCTACGTCAGAACAGTTCGACGTCGTGCAAATGACGCTGGTTGATACCTGGGCCTCAACCGCCGCCGGCGCTTTCGCGCTGAGTGAAAATAATCTCTATACGGTGGAAGCCTTTCGCGAGTACTTCAATCATCTGAAGCCCGATGGCATGGTCGCTATCACCCGGTGGGAGTTCCGGCACCCCCGGGAGGCACTGCGGGTCGTTTCGGTCGCAATACAGGCGCTCCACAGTCTGGGTGTCGCCAACCCGACGCGGAATATTATCGTCGCTTCGCAAGGTTCCCTCGATGAGGACGGAATTCCCGTCGTTGTTCTCGCGAAGAAAACTCCGTTCACTGACGAAGAGGAAAATGCCGTTGCCGCGCACTGTGATCGCTATGAGGCACTCGATCCTCTTTACCTGCCCACGGCACCGGGCAAGAATCCGTTTTCGGATCTAATCGCCAGCAATGACCCGTACTCCTACGCCCGCAGTTACGCGTATAACGTCTCGCCGGTCACTGATAACGCTCCATTCTTCTTCTTCACTCTGAAGGCTGGACAGATTCTGGGAGAAAAGGGCCTGCGCCACGGGATCGACTGGAAAGTCAATCTTGGAGTGCTGGTTCTCCTGCTCGTCCTCGTGATCTCGGCGCTTGCTGTTATGGTTTTCCTCGTTCTGCCGCTCATGCTGAAGAGCGGCCCGACCCGTCCGTCGCCTCTTCCCCTGCTGTATTTCATCGCGATCGGGCTGGGTTACATCCTGGTCGAGATCGCGTTCATTCAAAGATTCGTGCTCTTCCTTGGACATCCGACGTACGCCCTGACCGTCGTCATCTTCCTGCTGATGGTTTCAAGCGGTGCCGGAAGTCTGATCTCCCGCCGCTGGTTGCCTCGCGCAGAAATGGTATGGATCCCTTTGATCGCAGTTCTGGCTGCCCTGGTGACTTACGTATTCTTCCTGCCCGGGCAACTGGCTGTCCTGGTCGGGCTGAGCTTCGAGGCGCGGCTTCTACTTAGTGCGCTGCTACTTATCCCTCTTGGGTTCGTCATGGGTATGCCATTTCCGACAGGATTGCGCGCCCTCGCCGCGATTGCAACCACGAAATCCCGACAGCGACACGAATCCGCGGACAACGCGGTCGAATGGGCGTGGGCTATGAATGCCGCTGCCAGCGTGCTCGGCTCGGTGCTGGCGATGGTCATTGCCATTCAATTTGGGCTAAACATAACCCTGGCCTGCGGAGCTGCGGCCTACTTGCTTGCTCTGGTTCTGGTGCCCGCTCTGCGAGCAAATGCGATCTAAATGCCCGTCACGATTTTGTTATCATTCTGCCGTGGGGCGTGCAGTGGCGAATGCACAACGATCTGAATCGTTGCCGCAACGAGCGCATCCCATCCCAACTGGCACCATGAGGAAATCATTTGCCTAGCCAGAAGCAGCTCAAGTGGTCGCAACTCCGCGTTGGGATCACAGTCATCGTTGCCAGCCTGACGCTTGGACTACTTCTCCTGCTGATGTCCGGCACCGCAGGTCTATTTACGCCACGCATCATCTTGAGATCGTATTTCGATAATGCCGAGGGACTGCGACAGGGAGCTCCCGTCCGTCTGAACGGTGTCGACATCGGCAACGTGACCGCGATCAGGATTGTGGCCGATAAAGACAAGCAGCTCACCCCAGTCGAAGTCACCATGAAGGTGACCACGAAGTACGATTACAACCTGCGCCGCGATTCGGTGACCTCGCTCGAGACCGCGGGAGTGCTCGGGGAAACCTATATCGATATCGATAGCTCGCAAGCTGTGGGTGGACCGATCCATGATGGCGACACTCTCCCCACTCAGGTACATCCCGATTTCAACCAGGTGGTCCGCGCCAGCCAGAGCACGCTACAAAACATGGACGCGTTGTTGAAGCGCGCCGACCGCATCCTCGCCTTTGCAGAAAGTGGCAAGGGATCGCTAGGAAAACTGATCTACGACCCCACGCTCTATAACCGCTTTTCCGAAACTGTCGCTGATTTCCAGAAGATCGTAGACCAGGTTGCCCGTGGTGAGGGTAGCCTGGGTGCGCTCGTCAGCCGCAATGACGCTTACGACAAGTTTCTTTCCACACTCGACAAGATGAACTCTGTGATCGACGATATGCAGCAGGGCAAGGGCACGGCCGGCAAGTTCCTGAAGGATCCGACTCTCTACAACAACGCCAACGATACGATCGCGAACCTGAAGAAGATCACCGACGACATCAATGCCGGAAAAGGAACAATCGGCAAGCTGGCGAAGGATGATGAGTTGGCGAAAAAACTCGATACCACGATCACTAAGCTCTCAGAGCTGACGACCCAGATCGACGCCGGCCAAGGTACGGCTGGGAAGCTTGTAAAAGACGAAACGCTCTACAACAATGCCAACGCGATGCTCGTTGAAACGCAGGCACTGTTAAAAGGTATTCGCGAGAACCCCAAGAAGTATCTGAGCATCAAGCTGCACATCTTCTGAGCGTGCTAGTGCTCGATATGCTAGTGCTCGCCGATCCCGAACACCGACCCTAAGAGCAGAATCACCAACACTCCTAGTGAGATCCATCCATATCGCATGTCTTTCTCTTTGAAGAATAGAAAACATGCGACCGCAACGCGCACAACGGGCGTGGCCAGCATCAGCAGCACCCCTGCGCGCTCGATTTCGAGCGGGATATGCCCGCCTATGAACAGCCCGAACATCAGCCCCGCCAGCATGATGAAGAAGCAGCTAAATGCGCCCACGCGCAGTACCAGCGCAACGGCGCGATCGAAGGCGGGCTCACGAACCTGGCTCACCAGACTTGCTCCAGAAGGTGGAATGTCAGATGCCCGGCGAGATAAAGCATCACGGCCACCAGCAGGTACACGACAATCCTGGTATGTACCCGCGGCGCTAAGCGGGCGCCAAGCAAAGACCCTAGAAATACTCCCACGGCCAGGGGGGCTGCGATTTCTGGCTGAATGTCTCCCCGGCGGTAATACACGATGGCGCTCGCAGCAGCCGTTACCCCGATCATGAAGTTGGAAGTTGCTGTAGCCACCATGAGCGGCACGTTCATGAAGATGAACATGACCGGAACCTTAATTGGCCCTCCGCCGATTCCTAACAATCCTGAGAGCGCGCCTGCGACCAGTGAAGCCCCTAACCCGAGCGGATATCGCTGCGGCTCATAGGGAGGGATTTCCCCATTCCCATTTTTCATCGCTGCAGCATCTGCGTCCGATTTCAGCTTGCCGCCACTTCGCAGGATGGTGATGGAGCTGTACAAAAGAAAGGCCGCAAATAAACCTTCGAGGACGTTGCGATTGAAATAGCCCACCAGATAAGCCATGACCGCCGCACCCAACGAAGTTGCCAACTCCAGTGTCATCCCGAGTCGGATGTCGGTCGTGTGGCGCTGCAGATGCACCGAAGAACTGGCCGCCGATGTCGTGATCACTGCGACGAGGCTGGTGCCGATAGCCTGCCGGATTGGAATTCCGAAATGCAGCGCCAAAATCGGCGTCAGCAGCACGCCTCCGCCAATGCCAGTCAGTGCGCCAAGCAGCCCCGCGCAGAAGCCGAATGCCACTAAAAGGGCACTCAGCACTGGCAGGGCCCCTCAATGCCCAGTTCTTCCATTGGGATACTAAGCGAGCCGATCGTGATCGTCTGAGGAGTTGCGGGATTGGTTAATCCCGTCCGCCGCAACTTACGTAACCACCCGCGGCGTCGCAGCAGCATCGGCGTGCTCGTGCGCATGATAACTGGACCGCACCATCGGCCCCGATTCAACGTGGCGGAATCCGAAGCGGAGAGCCTCGTTCCGCAAGTAAACGAATTCTTCCGGTGTATAGAATCTGGCGATCGGCAAATGGTCCTTCGAAGGCCGCAGATATTGCCCCACCGTGAGGATGTCGACTCCGCGTGTGCCCAGATCGTGGAAGACTTCCACCAGTTCTTCCGACGACTCGCCCAGTCCGACCATCACCCCGCTCTTGGTGACCATACCCGGCGAGATTTTTTTCGCATTTTCGAGAAGCGCGAGCGAGCGCTCATAGCGCGCTCCCGAGCGGACGGCCCGGTATAGCCGCGGCACGGTTTCCGTATTGTGATTCAGCACGTCAGGCTGCGCGTCGAGCACGATCCGCAGCGATTCTTCCAAACCTTGAAAATCCGGGATCAGCACTTCCACGCGGCAATCCGGCGTCAATTCGCGGATATGGCGAATAGTGTCAGCGAAGACGCGCGCGCTGCCAATGTTGTCATCGTCCCGGTTTACACTTGTGACGACAGCGTGCTTCAGGCCCAACGTAGCAACCGCCTCGGCGACGCGACGCGGTTCGTTCCAATCGATGGGTTCTGGACGTCCTTTCGGAACGGCGCAAAATCCGCAGCGTCGGGTGCAGATGTCACCCAGCAGCATGAACGTCGCGGTCTTATGATTCCAGCACTCGCCGATATTCGGACACTGCGCCGACTCGCACACCGTATGCAGCCCGAGCCCGCGCGCCAGTTTCTTCAGATTGTGAAAGTTATCTCCGACGGGAGCCTTGGCGCGCAGCCATTGGGGCTTCGGCGCTCGCGGCGGCGGAGATAGCTCGATCTGAATCAGTTGGGAAACACCAGACATCCTTTAAATAGTATCAGTTCAAGTGTTTTTCGCGGATAGCTGCAGAGGGTGCGATCAGGGTGGTAAAACCGGATTGGTTGCTGGCCCGACTCTTTGGTGGTCGACTTTAGCCATGGAATTCATAGATCTAGAACGTTGGCTTGATCAGCACTGGGTTCCGACTGCTCTCTGCCTCGCGATTATCCTCACACTGCTGATACCCATTTTCGCGATCCAGTGGAACGCAGCATGGTTGCTGACTTACGCGATGCTGCCAGTCTACATGTTCCATCAGTTTGAGGAACACACCGGGGACCGCTTCCGCCAGTTCGTAAATCAGAAACTATTTCACGGCTTCGAAGTCTTGACGCCTCTGGCCGTACTCTGGATAAACTTGCCTGGCGTTTGGGGCTTGGGCTTGGCCTGCATCTATGCGGCCAGCTTTGCCGGAATCGGTTGGGGTCTGGGTGTTGTTTACCTGGTGTTAGTCAATGCGGTGATGCACATCGTGGCCGCCATCGCATGGCGAGAATACAACCCCGGTCTATGGACCACCGTGGGTCTTTTTTTGCCGGTCGGTACGCTTGCGCTAGTTCGGGTAAGTGAGACTCTCGGAGTGCAGTGGTTTCATCACATGGTAGGACTCGCGCTGGCAGTGCTGATTCACGTCGCCATTGTGATTTACACGCTGAAGCGTGCAGCATTCATTCGCGGCACAGCTGGCGCACAGCCTTCCGTACCGTAGGTTGAAGCCTTTCATTGCTGCCGGAAGTGCTCCCACCCACTGGGGACGAGCTTGCTGACTTTGCCTTCGTCGGACCGAATCCGTATCGTTTTCTGGCGCGTGATTCTTCCGATCCTCGACAGCGCGGCTCCGGCGATTTGCTTCGGCATCTTTCCTCCAGGCCGAACCGTGAACAGCAATTCGTAATCCTCCCCGCCGCGCAGGGCGAGATCAAGATCAACCTTCAGCCTTGGCTTGCCGACGCGAGCACGCGGAATCGCCGATGCTTCAATTTCCGCTCCGACCCCGCTCTCCTCGCAGATATGCGAAAGATCGGTCGAGAGCCCATCGCTGGTATCGATCATTGCCGCCGCTAAACCCTTCTCTCGCAGGACCCTACCCAGTTCGATTCTCGGCTCGGGATAAAAATGCCGGCGATAGTCCCGCGGGTTCGCCCCGCCTTTTTCCATCTGCCGAACAGCCGCCGCCGACTCTCCGAGTTCCCCACTGACGAAAATCCCATCCCCGGGTCGAGCGCCCGACCGAAGAATCGCGCGCCCTTTTGGCACCGCGCCGATAACAATGATGTCCGCCAAAATCCCGGCTGGCGATTGCGCAGTATCTCCGCCAGCCAAAGCCACCCTGTGTTGACGGCCAAGTTGTGTAAGACCACCCACAAACCGTCGAACCCATGATTGGGGCAAATCCTTCGGTAGCGCCAGCGAGAGGAACACGGCGAGCGGTTTTCCGCCCATGGCGGCAATGTCACTCAAGCCGCGAGCCAAGACGCGATGACCAGCCGACTCTGGGGTGTGCCAGTCTCGTCGGAAGTGAACCCCCTCCAGGCTAAAATCCGTTGTGACCAGGATTTCGGACCCGGGTTCGGAGCGTAGCACCGCGCAATCATCCCCAATACCGGCAACCACCGCCGATGCTCGCGTTCGGTGTGACGATCCCACGACGCGGCGGATCTCGGCGATCAAAGCTCTCTCGGGCAGCGGCACGGCTTTACTATACCGCCGGTAATCGGTCCGATGGTGACTCCTGATTACCCGCCTTCAGTAACCGGAAATGCCCTTGAGCGTCGTTGACAGCAGGAACCCAGTTTGTTAACGTTAACCAGTCATTCACAAAACCTTTGGCCGAAACCATAAGTTCTGCAGCTTGTTCAGATTGCAGGTAACGCTCACTTTCAGGCTTCGGTCGTTGTTCTGGTAGGTAAGGGCTCGATATAGTTTCCATTCCCAAGGTGGAGATGTAGCCCGAATAAAAGTCAGGTAGTCCGAACAGGCGTTCTGCTGTTGAGAAACTGAGCCTGAAATTCCGGACCTGATGTTTCAAAACTTAGAGGGAACGATTTGCAGAAGCGCTTCTACATCCTTTTCGTGGCCCGTGGGGACGACGGGCAGTTGCGCAAGGTTTCCATTCCCGTCCATTACCTCTGGGTTTTTGTCATTGGCGCCGCAATTGGATTCCTCAGCCTGACCGGTATTGCCAGCTCTTATACCCGGATGCTGCTCAAAGTTTCTCAATACAATCAACTCCGGACCGAAAAAGATCAGCTAAAAACAAACTACTCGCGCCTCGAGCAGGTCGCCAAAGAACGTGATCTGCAGGTAGCCTCCCTGGGATCTATTGCCAGCGAAGTTTCGGCACTGTATGGACTTAAGTCTCAACCGACCTTGGTCACGGCGAGCTCGGAGCAGATCCACGATGCTGAAGTGAGTTCATCGTTAGATCAGTTACATGCCCTCCGGACTTCCGCCCTGACCGGTGCGACCATGGTCGGCCTCACCATGGGCCTGACTCGGAACGTCACCACCGCCGACTGGATTAAGGCGAATTCCGCCCCCAATCTTTGGCCGGTAGATGGTCAGGTAACAGGCAGCTTCGGTGAGCGCATCGATCCGTTCAACGGGGAAGGTGCATTTCATAGCGGAGTCGATATCGGCAGCAGCTATGGCGCAAAGATCATCGCTCCGGCGGATGGTCTCGTCACCCTCGTTGATAACATGGGTGGTTACGGCAAGACCATCATGATTGATCACGGAAACGGCATCAGCACTCGCTACGGCCACTTGTCCGGCTTCGCCGTCACGGTTGGACAGCGGGTGCAACGTGGCGACCTGATCGGCTATGTCGGAGAAAGCGGACGCTCAACCGGTCCACACCTCCACTACGAAGTCCGCATCAACGATACTCCGGTCAACCCTTATAAATACCTTCGGATGACGGTCGCCCACAGCGGCGGCTTTGCCGCAGGCGGTTAGTCCCTTCTCCCACCTAGCCCACTCTCTCCTAGCCCCAATGATGGCTTTTCTGTTGCGATTTCAGGCTCATACCTTTGCCGCTATTTAGCTTTCCTAGGCTCCTCCGTTAGTCATCTTTTTGCCGTTACCCCGGTAATGGACCAATCCAAACAGTCTTTCGGATCACGGCACTCCGAGCGATAACATAGTACGAACCTCTCCCCCCAAACACGCGCCCGAGCGCGCGACTGCCCTTTGGCAAGGACGTCCATGGAAAAGCCGGTATCAAAGCAATTTGGCCGCTATGAGATCGTGGCAGAACTGGGCCGCGGAGCCATGGGCGTTGTGTACAAAGCGCGCGACCCCCAGATCGATCGGATCGTCGCGGTAAAGACAGTCTCCATGTGGGGGCAGCAGCCCGAAGAAGAAGAGGAATTCCGCCTCCGCTTCATGAACGAGGCACAGGCCGCCGGACGTTTGCACCACCCAGGCATCGTCTCCGTAT